>Ga0160428_1000338_pt1 | contig 54681 bp, 81 predicted proteins | sample SolpanmetagenomM_FD_108198 | JGI IMG/M metagenome (GOLD analysis project Ga0160428, IMG submission 108198) | Solar panel surface microbial communities from Lawrence Berkeley National Laboratory, California, USA - M | ecosystem: Engineered > Built environment > Solar panel > Unclassified ... | reverse complement strand
CGGTTGCACCCGGTCGGGCCGATCTCACTGCTGCCAGCACGCGCTTGAGTAGGGTCATACCGTTGCCTCCTGTGGCATGGCGCCCGCTCCCGCCGAAGCACCGGCAGAAGCGGGGAGAGGGGTGTTAGGGATTTCTTGAACAATTGGGGCCGTGGACTCTCTAGCGGTCAGCTTCACATCGAATCCAAGTACCGCCGCCCACCGTTGGAAAATCTCAACGCCGATAGAGGTGCGCCCGTTTTCTGCGTACCGGATGGTGTTTGCATGGACACCTACTTCAGCCGCGACCCACTCAGCAGAGCGTTTCTGCTCTAGGCGAGCGGTTCTGAGAGTGTCTTCCAAGTTCATAATAAAATATTAGCACGCATGCGATGAGAGTCAATGATATTTTTTTATGAACATCCACTAGACTTAACAATATTTTGTCAGTATGATTCTATGCATGACCTTCTCCAGTGGCGCTCATCCTCATCCCCACCTCCCTCTTGGGGCGCTTGTGGTTGCTAATCAGGACGGGCCGGATCTCGAAGCCCGTGAAAGTGTTGGACTTGCTCTACGTGCAGCACGCAAGGACGCAGGCCTCTCGACGGCCAAGGGTGCCGAGAACGCCGAGATCAGCGTCCCTACTCTTGGCAGCATTGAGAGGGGAACGCACAGCCTGCTTTCTCTCAGCAGTGGCAACCTCGCCAAACTTCACTTGGCCTTCGGTCTCGAATGGGGCAAGTTTCTTGCCATTGTGGTTCCCGTGTACGGTAAATACCTTCCCTACCTGAAAATGCAGCTAGCTTTTGGTGACAATAAGCCAGTTGACTACGACCCGAAGGCTGTACAGTCACGACACCTCAGGATGGCGGGCGTTGTCGGAGCGGGACTGAATCCACACGCCTACTCCGATGGGGCGGTGGAAACTATAGTCATTCCCGGCTTCGCTGCAATCGAAGACTTCGCCGATGATGATCTGATGGTGCTCAGGGTTTCTGGCGACAGCATGACCTGCGAAGAGGCCCGACTGGCAGTTCCCGAAGGGAGCTTGGCTGTATTTCATCGAACGATGACCCCGCAGCCGGGCGATATCGTGGCAGTTTGGCTTGAAAATGAAGGTACCGGGGTCCTCAAGGTTTGGCGCCCGAAACTCGGTGAGCACGTCATTCTTGAGTCATACAACAAGCACCACATGCCGATCATTCTTTCAGCCAGCAACCCTGGAGAAGTTCAGGGCGTGTATGTGGGCCACATCTCCAGTGGCCGCAGGGCTCATAATCGTAAGGCGCCTGTCTCCCGTCACTGATCTGATATGAATTTCTGAACCCCCAGTTTGTCTGGGGGTTTTCTCTTGCCAATACTTGCTATTATTTTATTAGCACGCTATTATTTCATCAACACCGGAGGCGCTCGCCAAAGGTTCAGCCCCCGCTGCTCGGAAGGCAAATGCGGGGGCTGAAGGAGAAAGACATGAACAGCGTACCCCACTCCATCCCCGCCCGCAACCCCGCCACCGCCACCCCCACCCCCGCCACCCCCGCGCCCGCTGCCGCCCTGGCCCAGGCCCGTGACTTCTACGCCCCTCGCTCGGCGCTGGAATCCGCCGCCGCGAGCATCACGACCGACCGGGACACCTACTACGCCGACTGCATGTGCTTCAGCGGCCCGAACACGAAGACCTCGAAGCACAGCATCGTCATCCGCCGGGCGAGCGACCGCGCCATCGCCCCGGCCACCAACACCCTGATCGTCAAGAGCACCGGCTACAGCAGCGTGACCAACGTCGGCAGCTGGGACACCTACAAGGAAGCCGTGCAGGCCCTGCTGGAACGCGGCGTGCAGTGGTTCGAGAGCAAGGAGCGTGTGGCATGAACGACGAGATGAACTTCGAGGCCCAGACCGCAGAGCAGGAGGCATTCAAGGGTACGTTCACCGTGGCGGTCAACCCGCGCATGGTGTACCTGCTGGGCGCGGTGGCCGGCGAGCGGATCAAGCAGGACCTGAAGTGGGGCGAGCAGAACCACGACCCGCTGGAGTGGTACGCGATCCTCGGCGAGGAGTTCGGCGAGGTTGGCAAGGAACTCTGCGAGAACGCCGCGTACGCCCGCAAGCTGATGCACCAGCTGACCGGTGACGAGGTGGAGGACGACCGCATCGTCGACGCCATCGACAACAGCCCCCACCTGCCCCGCCTGCGCACTGAGCTGATTCACCTGCTGGCGGTGGGCGTGGCGATGCTGGAGAGCCTGGAGCGCAACCAGGGCGTGTCGCTGTGACCGCCTCCGCCCTGCCCATGACCCTCTCGGCCTTCCGTTACGACCAGCGCGTGCGGATCACCGGCCCGGACCAGGACGGCAACTGCTTCCGCCTGGGCCAGGAGGGCAACTGCTTCGGCAGAGGGCTCGACGAGTGGCAGGTGGACTTCGAGGACGGTGGGCGGCCGGTGTGGTTCCCGGAAGCGTCCCTGAAGGCGGTGGACCTGTGAGCGTCCAGCACACCTGCCCGGCCTGTGACGGCAAGGGCCACGTGACCGACTACCAGTTCGAGGATCCGGAGATGCACGGCCTCGGGCCCGACCCGATCGGCTTCCCGATTGAGCACGCCTGCGAGCTGTGCGGAGGCGGGAAGACCGTCAGCACCTACCTGTACGACGATTTCATGGGCACGATCAACGCGGTCCCGCAGGTGGCGCCGATCAACCCGGAGATCATCCGACTGATCCAGCAGGAGGGCGTCGAGTTACGCATCTCCGGCCATCATCGCAGCGGCTTCAATGCCGGCCTCAACACCAACTGCGGCAGCAGCTCCGTCTGGCTGGCCGAGTCGGATTGGTTCCCGACCATTCAGGAGGCTGTGCAGGCCGTGCTGACCGACCAGAGCATCCAGCCCGAGGTGGACGTATGACTTCCCGATCCAGAGGTTCCACCCGTTGCATGGCTGGCATCTTCCTGTTCATCGGCGCGGCGGGTGGCGCGAACAATGGCCCGATCACCGCGCCGATCCTCCTGGCGCTGGCCCTCTCGGCCCTCCTCGCCACGTGGGGCGCCGCCAGGTACCAGCATGGGCCGCTGCTGGTGCTGGCGACAGGGTGGGCTGGAAGAGGGGTACGGGCGAGGCGACAGGTGCTGTACCGCAGGGCGATCGGCTACAAGGGAGCGAGCTGATGGGCAAGAAGAAGCGCAACCAGAACCAGACTGGCCTCGTCGGTCTGGTTCACCCGTCCGGGAAAGTGTTCGAGTTCGCCGAGGCCGAGTTCATGGCCCTCGACCAGGCGGCCCTGTTCATCATCTTTGTGTTCGAACAAGCGGGCGCGGGGGCCTTCCCGGACGAGGAGTCCATCACTCGCGAGGATGCCGAGACCGTGCAGCGCATCGCGAAGAAGGTTCGAAAGGGGAAGCCCTTCCCGCTGAACAGCCGCACCGTCTGGTCGATGTTCATGGTCGCCGTCGGCATGGACACGGTGTTCACCAATCCGCTGATTCATGACGACCTTCGGACGTATCTGGGCACCCTGGGGGTGAACGAGCCGGGCATCAAGGCGCTGCGCTCGAAGCTCGATGTGTTGGTCAGCCTGGACCGGCCCCGCCGTTCCGCTGGGATTCAGGCGTGAGCCGGGGCGGTCTGGACGATCACCGGCTCGCTGACCTGCCGGTGCCGCCGCTCTGCCTGGACAGTGATGATTGCGGCGCGACCGATTGCGCGTGCGTGGTCGAGCGTGCGCGGGGGCTCAAGCCGTACGAGTTGACGGGGCAGGAGCGGGCGATGCTCGCCGAGTTCCAGGGGCAGGCGTGAGCGCTCCAACGCTGGCCGGGCAGCTCCACCTGTTCCACCCGGACATCGCGCCCCACATCGGCCCTCACGGCTACGACAGCACGCTCACCCGGTCGCTCTACGGTGAGCCGACTGGCGCAGCCCGCACGCAGGTCCTGAACTATGGCGGCGGCGTGCAGACCACGGCCCTGTGCGCCCTGATCATCGAAGGCCACCTGCCCCGGCCTGACCACATCGTGATGGCCGACACCGGGCGCGAGGGCACGGCTACCTGGGATTGGCTGAACGGCACGGTGGCCCCGGTGCTGGCCGAGCATGGCCTGCGGGTCGAGGTGGCCTCCCACGACCTCGCCACGGTGGACTTACTGAGCACGAAGGGTCTGGTCCTGATGCCGATGTTCACTGACCTGCTGCCCCGTGCGGACGGCCTGGGTAAGCTCTCCACGTATTGCAGTGGGGAATGGAAGGCGGCGGTGGTGCGGCGCTACATGCGCAGCATTGGCATCGAGCAGGTAGACAACTGGATCGGGTACAGCCTCGACGAGAGCGACCGGCTGAAAAAGAGCAAGCTGCTCTGGACACGGAGCGTATTCCCGCTTCTGGATCTGGGCATGACGCGCGACGTCGCCCAGGCGGCATCCCTTCGGGTGTTCGGCAAGCAGGCCCCGAAGTCAAGCTGCTACATGTGCCCGAATCGGGGCGACGCCCAGTGGTTGGAACTGAAAGCCCAGCAGCCGGCCGACTTCGCCGCCGCCGTGCAGGTGGAGCGGGACATGCAGGCGGTGGACCCGCACGTGTACCTGCACCGCTCTGGGGTGCCACTTGATCAGGTGCGCTTCGGGGATCTGCCCGACTCGCTGGCCTGTTCGACCGACGGGGGGTGCTGGACCTGATGCCCCTCGCTATGGAACTCCTGACCACCACAGGCCGAGACGACCTGATCGCCGCCGTTGCCCGGCATCGGCAGCAGCCCCGGGCGGAGGTCAAGGCTGCGGCGATGAGCCTCGGGAAGATTGCGCTCCCGGACGGCCGGCTGCTGATCGCCGACTCGACCCGGTGGTACATCGGCACGCCAGTGGAGGCCAGATAATGCCACCCGCCCTCACCCCGCGCGAGTCTGACATCCTCCTGCTCCTGGCCGACCGCCTGAGCAACAAGGAGATCGCCAGACGGCTGAGCATCTCCCCAGACACGGTGAAGGACCACCTCGGCCGCCTGTACCTCAAGCTGGCCGCACATGACCGCCATCACGCCGTCCTCCAGGCCCGTGCCCTGGGCCTCCTGCCCGCCCTGGCTGGGGCCGGAGCTGGGAGGGAAGGATGAAGGTCGCCGTGCTGTTTGATGGTGCCGGCCTTGCGCGTCTTGGTCTGGAGCAGGCTGGACATACCTGCACCGGATACGAACTCGACCCTTCCAAGCACACCCTAAGCCTGCATGTGGGAAGTGGGAACAGCGTGCTGGCGGATGTGCGGGACGTTGACCTCAGTGGATACGACGCGGTGTGGGCCAGCCCGCCGTGCCAGATTCACAGCGCCGCCCGCACCCAGGGCGCGCCGACCAGCGGCTACGCTACCGACCTGCTGGACTGGGCGCTGGCCCTGCCGCACCCCGTCCTCTGGGTCGAGAACGTTGCCCCCAATGGCCGATTCCCGACCTGGGGCATTCCATTCAATGCCGCCCAGTTTGAGCAGGAACCCCGCCAGCAGCGCCGTCGTATTATCGGCGGCCGTTACCCGGAGCCTGCCGTCTTCCGGCCATTCCAGTGGGACTACCCCGGTGTCTGCCCGGCCATTCTCGCCAGCGAGTACAAGGGGTCAGCGGGCGATACCCGGCGGGCCAGTCGATTCTACGGGCGGAAACTCACGGTGGATGAATGCGCTTACCGGATGGGCTTCGAGATTCCCCACGCCTGGCGCGCCGTGCCGGCCGGGTGGACGGCAACCGCCTGGCGCAACAACCTTTATCAGGCCATCGGGAATGGCGTCCCGCCGTTTATGGCCCAGGCCTTCGGAGAGGCGCTGGGCACCGGGCGCGCGCTGCGTCAGGTTGCTCAGGCCAGCCTGTGGCCGACTCAGTGACCCACCCCGTCCAAGCCCCGGCCGCAGCCAGAGCAGGAGCGCCAGCACGCGCACAGGAGGGTTGAAATGAGCAAAGGTCTTGTAGAGAGTGTTCGTCAGCTGTTGGTAGATTTTGACGCAGCCGAGCAAGCAGAGGAACAGGCCCTAGAAGCGGTCCTAGGCGCCTCTCAGAACGCGCCAACGAACGCGAAGGGACAGTTTCTAGACCCACAGGCGGTCCACGACGCAGGCGAGCCCCTACGCCCGGCCTTCGAGGCTGCTTCGGAGCGGCGGCTTGAGTTACAGCAGGAGATTGAGGACATGGCGTTTGAGGTTGCCCGGCATCTCGTTGAGCTGGCCGACAAGCTGACCGAGGCCACGTCATGAACCCCGCCCGGCCCCCCGCGCCCGCCCCGGCATTGTCTGACGCTGAGGTGCTGAGACAGGTTGGCATCGCCCTGGAGTGCTACGTCTCGACCCTCCACATGCAGGGCACGACGATCAAGAACCCTGGTATTGCACAGGCCAAGATGCAGGAGAGCGAGACTGTGCAGGCCCTGCGTGATCGCCTCCGCCTCCTCGCTCAGCAGCCTGCCGCCCCGGCCCCGGCTTTGGCGTTGGTCGAGGAACTGAGAGAGGCTGAGGCCGAACTGATGGATATGCGGTCAGGGCAGATGTCAGTTGGGCCAGCTTGGCGTGTGGAAGTGGCACTCAATATGGTCAAAGAAGGCCTGAGGCGCACGCTAAAGGAGCACGACACGCTGGCCCACCGCCGGGCTTCTCTAGCCAAGGCCCGCGCTGTTCTGGCCGCCGAAGCCGGGGAGGTGCGACCGTGAAGGTGCGCGAGATGAAGGCGCTGTTCGCGGCTCCCGACGTGAGCGGCTGGGATGAGCAGGAGCTGCTGATTGATCGTGACCAGTGCCAGCGGATTCTTGACCAGTACCCTGGCACCTACTATGCCGAGCTGTGCCAGAAGCGCCTGACAGTGGTCCTCGCTGCCCTGGCCCCTGCCGCAGCCCAGAGCGCGGAGGCGGGCCGCTGATGCCGATCAAGCCTGAGAACAAAGCGCTGTACCCGAAAGACTGGAAGGCCATCAGCCTCGCCGCCCGTGATCGGGCTGGGAACTGCTGCGAGGGCAGCCCGGCCTATCCGGAATGCCGAGTGGCGAACGGAGAGCCGCACCCGGCCACGCAGAGCCGCGTGATACTGACCGTCGCCCACCTCGACCATGACCCGGCCAACTGTGCTCCTGCCAACCTCAAGGCGTGGTGCAATCGTTGCCATTTAACTTACGATGCCCAGCATCACGCCAAGAACGCTGCTATCACTCGGCGTCAACGGAAATTGGATGCGGGAGCGCAAGAGCTTTTGGCCGTCCCGGACGAACACGAGGCGTATTCATCCAGAGGAGGTAAGGCTCATGCTTCCGATTGAGGCACGGCCCTCCGTCATACACAATCTCGTAAAGCCTTCTAAGACTTTCCTGCCCAGTGATTGCCACTCTATAAACTGGATTGACTACATTCCAACCCGTTTGCCTGATGTTCCAAGAGAATGTAATCCCATGCTGTTCAAGCCAGCCTTTCAAGCCATACATGGCCTCTTGAGACGCACCGACCACACTAACCATAAGATCGGGCGCTTGTTGACCACTTCGCTTCTGTTGAAGAAGAACGCTCCCGTCACCGTCAATCAGACCGCGTACGAAGGGGCCATACATGGCATCGGGCAACACGGGCCACGGCACATTCAAACTTTTATTTGGGGTCAATCCGTATCCCTTCAAAATACCTGCCATGTGCGGGGAACTGAATACGACGCGCCACGCCTTCCCATTATTCTTCGCACGAACCCCGTTCGGCTGTGCGATCAGCTCTGCAACAGTCTCCATGAGTTCACGGTCTTTCGATACAACTTCAATCGTGTTGCGGGAAAGGTTCCCGTCACTCCATATCAGGCCCAAGAGCCATGCAGCTTCAGGGGTCAAGGTATCAAAAAAGTGCTCATTGAACGGGTATCGAAAAACAGGCTGTGTAAGTCCAGCAGCAGCTTTACGGCGGTATTCAGTACGCTTGCTCATTGGTGCACCATCTGGGATACGTGGCGTGGACATATGTCTATTATACAAGCATATAGCCAGCGGTGCCACCTGACCTACGACGCGCAGCATCACGCCCGGAACGCCGAAGCGACCCGTAGAGCGAAGCGCGGCACTCCTCTATTTCCAGCTAGCTGAATCCTACTTTCTGATGCCGCCGTGGTGAGAGCAGGTGCCTGATCCGGTGCTTGTCGAGGCCCAGCCATCGGCACAGGTGGAACCGCCGAAGCCGCCGCCACCGAAGAGACCGCAACCTGACAGGACAGAGAGCATGAAGACGGCCATGAATCCGAGTGTGAGTTTTTTCATATGCTTCTCAGGGTACACCCACACTTGAGCGGTGGCTATTGCAAATGACAGGCAGCGAATTCTATTTATACCCGCTAATTGTTTTTAGACAGGGGAAATGGGGAGAGGCCAGCATTCCCGCTGGCCTCTCTTCGTTCTACTTCAGTCGCTCGATCACCGCGCGCTGCACCTCCGGATCCTCGGTAAACGCCTGAAGCAGCGCCTCGATCACGTCATACCGCTTCAGACTGCGCTTCTGCCGCTTCAAGGCGGTGTACTGGTCCTCGAAGCTGTCGAGGGTCGCCTGAAGGATCGGGGCCACGCTCAGCCGCCCGGTGGGGCCACCCTGGGGCGCCTCAAGTCGCATCCCCTCCCCTCTCGCCGCTTCCGCCTCCTGCTCCCGGTTCAGGTCGAGCATGGACGGCGCAGCGGCCTTCTTCTTGGGCTGCGGCAGGCTCACGAGTTGATCTCCTTCCAGACCTCACCGTAATGGTGCCCCTTCGGCATCTTCCCAGCGGCGGCCTGGTAGTCACCCCGGAGCGGGATGCGGGCGTCCAGGACCTTGAACCCGGTCTTCTGGGCCTCGATCACCGTCTCCTCTGTCCTGGCCGGGGCGAACCCTGCGCGGTTGATCAGGATGAACGCCTTCAGGTCCGGCCGGAGCTGCTGCGCCCGCTTGATCTGCCGCTCGGTGGTGCCCAGCATCCCGGTGTCGCTCGTCCCCACACCCAGTGGGATCACGGCCACGTCCGAGGCCATCAGGGTCTCGAGCATGGCGTCCCGGTCGTTTGCCGGGGTGTCGATGATCACCACGTCGAGGTCGCCCTCGGCGCGCAGCTGCTCTACGTAGTCCACCAGTTCGTGCTGCTTGATGTCGAAAGCCAGCGCGGGAATGCCCATGCCGGCCAGCTCGATCCAGTTCACGCTCTGCTTCGCCGGGTCGAGGTCGAGCACCGCTACCCGCTGCTTCAGGCTAGCCTCGCGGGCGAGGTGCACGGTGGTATGCGTTTTGCCGCTACCCCCCTTTCCATTTACGATCCCATAGACGCGCATGCCCACCACCGTACTTCAGCGCTAGAAATCAGGCAAGCTCAGACGCCTTCGTACATTTGTACATTTCTGCGTACATACATTTGTACAATTGACTGCCTGTTGGTCAAGGTGTACACTTTTTTTGTTGGGGTGGCGCAGGGAGCGGTTACTTCTTGGAAATAAGCTCCGCTTCCGACCCTTACCCCCCAATAACAAACCTGCTCCGGGTGGCGCAGAACACGGTTACTTCTCTGCGAAAGAAACGCCTTCGGGCACAACCGCGTTCGACCTTTCCCCCGGAGTTTTTCTATTCCTTGGAGGAGTCCAATGGCACAGTTAAATGTTGCAGCCCGCAATCCTTACCACACCCATGAGAACGCGCCCGCCGTTCCTGCAAATGCGGAGCAGCAGCTCCGGCGGCTCGTGATGGCAAACATGCTCTGGGAAGATCAGTTCTACGTTGATGGACAGACGACCGCCGATCTCATCAAGGCGTTGATTCCGAAACTACCGGCCGAGACGGTCGCTGAGATCGCCGTGCAGGCCAGAGAAGGCGGCAAGCTGCGGCATGTACCATTGCTTCTCGTGCGCGAGATGGCCCGTCATGAAAGCCACCGCTCCCTGGTAGCAGGCACGCTCGCCCGGGTGATTCAGCGGCCCGATGAACTGACCGAATTTCTGGCCCTCTACTGGCAGGACGGCCGTCAGCCGATCAGCGCGGGCATCAAGAAGGGGCTTGCGCAGGCCTTCGGAAAGTTCGACGAATACGCCCTGGCGAAGTACAACCGGGCGACTACGGTCAAGCTCAAGGATGCCCTGCGGGTTGCGCATCCGAAGCCGAAGGACGCGGTACAGGCCGATCTCTGGAAGCGCCTGAACAATGACGAGTTGGCGACCCCCGACACTTGGGAAACGCAGCTCAGCAGCGGGGCCGACAAGCGGGCGACATGGGAGCGGCTGATCGGTGAGGGCAAGCTGGGTGGTCTCGCCCTGCTCCGCAATTTACGGAACATGCAGCAGGCGGGCGTCCCCGACGCTGTGATCCGGCCGGCGCTCCAGGCAATGAAGACGGACCGCATCCTGCCCTTTCGGTTTATCGCCGCTGCCCGTTTCGCGCCTCAGCTGGAGCCGGAGCTGGAAGGCGCGATGCTGCGATCTCTAGAAAGTATGCCCAAGCTGCCCGGCCATACCGCGCTGTTGCTCGATCGGAGCGGAAGCATGGCGGAAGCCATGAGTGCAAAGAGCGACCTGACCCGTTACGACGGCGCGGCAGGCCTCGCCATTCTGGCCCGCGAGCTGTGCGAGTCCTGCGAGGTCTGGACGTTCCAGGCGGGCCATGCCGGAGCGCAGATGGGGTACTGGGGGAGAGGAGAGATGCAGAACATCATGACCCAGCTCCCTGCCCGCCGTGGATTCGCTCTGCGAGATGCGCTGGGCAAACCCGAGGGCGGCACCCTGCTCGGCGCGGCGGTTCAGTACATCAATGCCCGCCCCCACGACCGCCTGATCGTCCTAACCGATGAGCAGAGTCAGGACGCTGTGGGTGCAGCCACGGCCAGCAAATCGTACATGGTCAACGTTGCGGCCATGCAGCACGGGGTGGGCTTCGGTCCCTGGACGCGCATCAGTGGATTTTCTGAGCAGGTGCTGACCTGGATCCAGGCAGAGGAGCAGGGCGCGCTGAGCTAGGAATGCATGACCCGTCACTGAGAAGTACCGGATTACACGGCTGATTTCAGCAAAAGGGCGCCCCCGCCCAGACGCTTCTCAGCGCGGGCGGGGGCGTTGGCGGCGCAAGTCCGATAGGTCTAGAGTTCGGCACCCATCGCGCGGAGCAGGTCATCGAAGTCCAGAGGCTTGGCCCGCTGTACCGGCTGAACTGGGGTGGCAGGCGGCAGCACGACCGGCTGCGGCACAGGCTTGGCGTACGCGCGTCCCAACAGCCGATCCATGATCGTCGTCCCCCAGTTGAGTGTCATGACCCAGTGTGAACTTTTCGACATTAATTGTCTGTAATTCAGAACGTCAACTCTGGCCCGTCCAGCTTGAGCAGCCAGCGGATCGAGGTGGCCGCCGCTCCGGTCACAGTGATGGTCAGCGCTGCGTTCGTGGTGTCGGCTGTCACGGCAACTGTCCAGGCACTGGCCCCACTGTCCGCGAAGGCGGCCGTCACTGTGGGCGTGCCGACCAGGCGGGTGCTGGCGGCCGTCGCCCCGCGAGCAATCAGCCCATTGATGTCCCAACTGGCCACGACCGCCGCGCTGGCCGTCTGAGCCAGCAACGACCCCCGGAAGCGCACGCTCTGCCCAGCCGCGAGCGTGAAGCGCCCCTGGGTGCTGATGGCCGCGCCGTCCAGGGTGATCACCGTCGGGGTGGCGTCGGTCGTGGCGATTCGCAGGGCATGCTCGGTGATCTGGGCATCTCCACCGCTGGCGAACGGTCCCGAGGAGTGCGACCGCTGGCCGTAGCGAGGCGCAGAGGCCGCGCTGCCGCTCACGACCGTGAAGCTGGCGCTGGCCGTGTTGCTGCCGCCGCCCAGGACGACCGAGGACGTGCCGCTGGCCGTGTTGTTGCTGCCGCCGATGATCGCCGCGTTCGTGCCGCTGGCCACGCGGGCGGCGGTGGCCCGGCTGGTCTGGAGGTCCACCGCTCCGGTGCCGCGAGCATTGCCGGCCACACTGCTCGCCTGCCCGGGTCCGGTGGTTTGGATGGCCCCGTCGGCGGTGATCAGCAACTGGTTCCGCAGCGTGAGCGCCGTGACGCGCAGGTCGGTGACGCTGGTGACGGCCGTCGTGGAGGTGACGACCTTGGCGAGCCGGAGGGTGTTCGCCGCTTGTGTAGGAGCTGCGGCCGCGTTCGCCACCTCGGTGTAGGTGTAGGCGCCTGCGGCCGTCAGGTCGACGTAGGTGTCCTTGCTGGCGGTGTAGGTGCGGGCGGTGGCGGCGAGGACCACGCGAGCACCAGAGACGTAAGCTACGCCCGCCGTGGTGGTGCTGCTCAGGCTGGCACTCGTCGGAACGGTCAGACCCGACGCCACGAAGTCGCCGAACAGGTCGCTGTAGGTGATCCAGCTCTTGAACTTCGCCCCGATGGCCGTCGCCAGCAGGCTGATCTGGGAGGCGAGACTCATCTCAGGTCAGCGCCGCGACGAACACGGCCACGAAGTCGGTCGCCGGGTCACCGATCTGCGAGGTGCTGTAAACGTTCAGGTTCGCCTGTCCCTGCGTCTGCTGGGTGCCGGTCAGGCTCTGTGCGGCGTCGAAGCGCAGGCGGAAGCCGACGGCCGTCACCAGCCCGGCGGTGGCCGTCTCGTCGGTCGCCAGTTGGTCGGCGATCTCCTTCAGGGTATCGAGCGCGGCCGGCGCGGCACCCACCACGCCCGCGATGGCGGAGGTGACCGCGCTGTTGATCTTGCTGCTGCTCCAGGTGTTCGTACTGTTGGTGGTCGTGTCGTTGATCGTGGCGGCCCCGGCGACCTGCGCCTTGACCTCGTTCACGGCCGAGACCAGGTCGCCCTTGGCGGTGGTGGTGAGGTTGGCGAGCGTGCCGATCCGGCTGTACGCGGTCTTGAACTCGGTGGCGATACGGGTCGCCAGAGCGGTGATCTGGGTGGCGAGACTCATGGGACTCCTTTCAGGCGAGGACGTTCTCGAACACGAGGACGAGGTCGACGGCGGGCGTGACCTCGTCCTCAGTCACGAGGTCAGGGCGGTCGGTGATGGAGGCCCACGGGAGGGTGGCAGCGGCACTGCCGGGGGTTCCGGGTGGCCCAGGGACCGGGACAAAGGCCACACCGGCCTCGACGGGGATGGCCGCAGTGGCCGCCAGCACCGGGTCCGGTAGGCCGCCGGGCAGCATCTGCATCAGCGGCGAGGGGTCCCAGACCACGCCCGGCAGCATCTGCGCAAGCACGTGCGGATTAGGGCCGAGGGTCGTCATGTCTCGATCGGCCCTACGATCAGGCCCGCGTCTGGCCGCGTCACGTCCTGCACGATCTTCCACTTCCCGCCGATCCAGGTGTAAGGTCCGACCCCAGGCCCACTGAATTGCAGATCCCAGACGCATTCCGAAATGACGTTCTTTGTCTGCTCGCCGGTGAACCGCAGCACCAGGCACGGCCCGGTGGTGCCGTCCGGGAGCGGGTAGGCCGCCTCGATCCGGATGCTGCTGTCGCCGCTGCTCAGGCTGATCAGGGCGGTGGCGTCGGTGGCCGTTTTGCGGAACTCGGCCTGCATGGTCGGGTAGGCGGCCTGCAGTTGGGCGAGCTTGTCGGCGGGCATCGGGATGTTCGGCCCCGGCCGGCCGGAGACCAGCGGGCCGGGGTAGGTCAGGGCGATCGCGCGTTCGAAGGCGTCACCACGCACGCCAGGAGGGAGGGTTACGGCATAGGGCATGGCGTCACCTCCCGCTGATCTCAACCAGACTGCCGTTCTCTCGATTGGCCCTGATGACCGAGGAAGCGTACCCGGTCACGTAGATGACCCGCTTCTCAGGTGCGGGCACGGCACCCAGCACGCACAGGATGCCCGTAGGTTCCGGAATGCAGCGGCTGTCGTTCACCCGCAGGGCCGGGCCCATGAGGTGCGCCACGGTGTTCAGGGTCGCCGTCTTGCCCGGCAGGTACGTCAGGGTGGTGTACGCCTGCCCTGGCGTCTGGCTGGCCGTGAAGGTCGCGCCCTGGGCATCGGCCGGCAGGACGGGAGCGGACGGCCCGATCAGGGCGTAGCTGGCGAGCAGCAGCGGCAGGGTGAGCAGCAGGCGCTTCACTTCGTCACCTCCGCACCGCTGGGCAGCTCTGGCGCGTCGACCACTGGCGCCACCGGGAAGAGCTGGCGGTACACGCTCTCGATCAGGTTCTCGAGCGCGCCGCTCGCCAGGATCGGGGCCAGCCATGCCTGCGCGACCAGCGGCGCGAACTCCTGCAGCACGAACCGGACGACCACCGCCACCACCTCGGCGCGGTCCATGCCGGCGAATGCCCCGGCCAGTCCGTTGGCGGCCGTCACGGTGTCGCTCACCAGCTTGATCACGCCGGGCATCCCGAAGGCACTACCCAGGCTCTCCACGTCGGCCCGCAGGATCGGCAGGGTCTTGTCCGCCCAGGCAGCGAGCGCGGTGGCCTGTCCGGCCGTGGGCGTGCTGGAACCGAGCGAGAGGGCCCCGCTGAGCAGGGCAAGCAGTTTGAAATTCATGGGGTCTCCAGTGATCGGCGCGGCCTCGGGAGCCGGGAGCGGAGCGGGCGTCGGAGTGGTGGGTGTGGGGACCACGTTGTCGGGGGTCAGGACCGGAGCCTTCTGGCCGGGCAGCAGCAGCGTGCTGTCAGCCGAACGGATGCCCCAGAGCCCCAGGGCGCCCAGGACGGCGAACAGCTCGGCCGGAATGGCGGGCCAGTGCCGGATCGGGGCCACAGCGTTGTAGACGGCAACGACGAGCGCCACGACGAGCGCCCAGAACGTCTTGCTTGCCAGGTAGGACTTGTATTTGGCCATCAGGGCCTCCAGAGGGGGAAGACTCAGCCGACCAGCGGCAGCAGGCGGCGGTAGACGGCGAGCATGTCGGACAGGCCGAGTCCTGCGCGACCGTTCACGGCGTAGCGGGTGCCGGAGATGTTGCCCTGCCTCGCCATTGCGTCGGCGCCGCTCATGCGGGTCCAGTAGGCGCAGGCGGCGAGGCAGCTCACACCGATCTGCTCGATCAGCTCTGGAGTCGAGCGCAGCGGCTGGTTGATCAGGAGGCCGGTGCGCTGGAAGTTCGCCTCGCCGGTCGTCTGGATATACCCGCCGCCCCGGTAGCGCCAGCCGTCGCCGCTTGCCACGTCACCGTTGCCGAGCCTGCCCGCGTACACCAGATTGGCGAGCCCCTGCGGGTTGCCGAGGTAGGGGCCGGTCGGGTAGACGCCGCCGCGGCGGGGGTCGAACTTGCTGGGGAAGACGGCTCTCAGACGCGCGGCCGTGGTGTAGTACAGGTCTTCGCGCTTCGGGATGATCCCGCTCTCGACCGTCAGGTTGGCGAGCAGGGCCGCCGCCGAGTGCGGGTCGGTGATGTGGAACTGGTCGAGTGCCCAGGTCATCTTCAAGGCGGTCAGTTCGGCAGTCGGGTGTCGGGCGTTCGCGGTCAGGATCATCTGGCGGGTGACGATCATGGCCTCCACCTCTCGAGTTCCTTCTCGGCCGCGTGCGCCCTGGCCTCGGCGCTCTCCGCTCTGACCCGGTACTCGGCCAGCGTGTCCCAGATGGTCGGGCGGGTGCACAGCCGCCAGGTCAGCACGATGGTCGCCAACTCTGCCAGCAGGAAGCTGAGCGTGGCCGGGTTGCCGGTGTACACGTTCCGGGCGAAGTTCATCATCAGCGCGGTCGCCACCACCACCCAGGCCGCCCGCGTCTGCCACGGGGCCTCCCGCACGTACCAGAGCGCGTAGGCGATGATCAGCGCCGGCACCCAACGACCGATCACCAGCAGCAGCCCGCTCAGACTGGTGTGCAGCTCCGGGATGATGCGGGTCGAACCGATCACCGTGTCACCGATGTCGGCCAGCACCGCCGGCACGAAGGCGCCGAGTAGGATCACCCCGCCCAGGAACACCACCAGCAGCGCGTCCACCCACGTCCAGGCCGGGCCGCGCCGGGCGTGCGCGCGCTCCACGAGCCGTTCAGCTTGTCTTGTTGCCATCATTCGGACCCTCCTTTTTGACGAGTGAGACGCCGTACTTGCCGCTGATCAGGCCTGCCGCGAAGCTCCAGAGCGGCGGGCCGATGGAGCCGTAGACCATCGCCAGCCCCATCGCCGCCTTGATCTGCAAGGGCTTGATGCTGTCCTGGATCAGCAGCAGCGAGACGGCCGCCAGGGTGCCGTACAGGGTGTCGCGCATCACCTCGCCGAGCGTGGTCGGCACCTGCCCTGCGCGGCGCAGGTTGTCGCGTTCCTTGCTGGCCCGCAGCCAGCTGACGACCAGGGACAGGACCACGCTCACGGTCAGGAGGACGATGAAGCGCAGCCCGATCAGTTCCTGCAGTTCCGGTGTCATCCCACCCCCTCGGGCACGCGCCACCAGCGACCGGAGCGGTCCTGCCACTCCACCCACCACCAGCTCGGCGTCTCACGGATCAACGCCCGGTTCGGGAACAGTTCCTCACGGCCGGGCGGGTTGTCGGGCAGGGAGCCGCCCAGCAGCGAGGCGTAACGGATGTAGGCGATCCCCTGGCAGCCGGGGCGCTGGCGGATGGTGAGGCGCTTGTCGAGCAGGTTCCCGGGGGTGGCGGTCACGGTCACCCGGCAAAGCGTCGGCGCTGGAGGCGAGAGGGAAGCAGACGCGGCCCCGGACAGCAGGGCCAGCAGCAGAACGTATTTCATGGTGTCTCCAGGAGTCAGGCGCCGATCTTGGCGATGCCGGCCGCCGCCGCCTTGTCTCGGAACAGCTTGAAGGTGGCGTATTCGTCGGCGAAGAGCACCGGCAGAGCGACGGTGGTGGTCTGATAGACGTTGTTCGCGCCTGACAGTCCAGTGGCCGGGGTATACGCGGTCGACGTGGTGAGCGCGTTCGAGGCGTCCCGGTACTGCCAGTTGACCGTGTTCAGCTCGACCAGGTTGTTCTTGAAGACGGCCGCCGAAGCGTTGTTGTAGTTGTAAAAGCTGATGCCGACGTTCCCGTTCCCGTCTTTGCCGATGCGCGTGCCGTTCCAGGTGAACGGGCTCCGAACGACCGTGTTGTTCCGGGCGATGTTGTCGTTTCCGCCGACCACCGCCACCCCGTAGTTGGTCGTTGCCACCACGATGTTCCCCAGGATCTGCACGTACCCGCTGTTCACGTCGCCCGCGATGATGCCGCCGCCCGTGTAGTAGGTGCCCGCTGCCACGTTGTACGGGAAGGCTCCGTTGATGTAGTTGTCGTGAATCAGGATCGGGCTGCCCGCCGTGCCTGAGGACTTGAAGGTGTTGATGTTGTCCTCGACGCGGCTCTGCCCGGGTTCGTTGTGCGTCCAGTTCCAGCCGATGTCTACTCCCACCATGCCGGTGGCCCCGTTGAACAGTGCGGTCTGGCCCCGGTAGAAGCTGCCGTCGTCGGTGGTCGGGTCGGTTCCGGCCTGCCAGCCCCCAGCCCCGTCGCTCTTCATGCCGCGCACGTTGCGGGTCTTGTTGTACTTGAAGATGAACGTGTTGGCGGCCGTGTGGTTGCCCTGGTAGTTCTTGAACTCGGTGGTCAGGAACCCGTGCGAGAAGCAGTTCTGGACATCAAGGTGGATGGCATCCTCGGCGTTGACCAACTTGCCGGGGATGTTGCCCGCCGCGCCGGGGTGGATGGCCCAGGCCCGCAGGTTGCGCACCGTGACATTTCTGCCGAAGCCATGAATGCCATGCGAGGCGCTGGCAAGGCGGCCGGTCAGCGTCACCGGGTCCGTAGTGTTGACGACGACCGCGCCGGTCTGCTGCCCACCTGTGGTGTAGCGAGCATTGACGGTGTGGTTGCCGCCGGTGGTGATGACGAGCTGCCCACCCCAGGCGCGGGCCGGCTGGGTGAAGGCGAGCACGCTGCCCTGTGAGACCTGGACCCCGGCAATGAATGCCGAGAGCTTGTAGGTCACGCTCGCGCCGTCCTCGACCTCCCCGTCCAGAAAGGACAGCTGGGTCGAAGGAATGGTCAGGGCGTGAACAGGAACGTACTGCCGCCCTGGGCCGTCACTGCGCTCGACCACGTACTCGGTCGCCCCAGCCACGGCGCCCCACGTCAGCGTCACGTAATCGCCGTCGCTGCTCAGTGCGAATTGCGCCTGCCCGCCAAAACTGTTATAGGTGGCGAGCGAGACGCTGCCCCGTCCCGGCAGCCCGCTGTCCACCCGAACGGTCGGGTCGGTCAGGGCGGTGGTCAGGATCAGGGTCCGGCTGCCAGGCGCCTGCGGTTTGAGGGCCTGCGTGGCGGCAGAATCGTAGAGGCGCTGCCGCCCGATCCGGGTGGCGTACCGAGGCGAGGTCGCCATCTCAGGTCGCCCCGGTCAGCGCCGCCTGCGCCCCACGGTTGACCACGACGCTCTCAAGCAGCACGTCCACCGAAGGGTAGTTGCTGTACACCCCGCTGTAGCCCGCGCCGAGCACCAGATTCTGGTAGGTGCTGTAGGTCCAGCCAGTCGGCTCGGCGCTGCCGGTATCCCAGATTTTCACGGCCAGCCAGGTGCCGAACGCCTCGAACCGCCAGTAGTAGGCGGTGCCGTGCGCGACGGGTGAGGCCACGCTGTCCACAGTGGTGTAGGTTCCGGCAATCACCTTGAGCAGTTTGAGCAGGTGGTTCGCCTCGTCTACCAGGACGATCAGGCCCGTCTCACTGCCGGCCGCGCCGGTCATGCGGAGGAACACGCCGTAGTTCGCTGTCGGCCCTCCGGTCTTCAGGAGGTACAGCTCCTGGAGGTCGGCCACGCTCCCGGTCGTCTCGTCGCTGGCGTAGCGTCGGCCGGTGTTGCCGTCCGCGGCGAAACTCAACCCAGCCCCATAGGGAAGCGTCGAAGAGACCGGGCCGGTGTACACCGTGCTGCTCGGGAAGCCGGCGCCGAAGCGGTCGATGCGGAACCTGCCGGTCGGCACAGCGGCGTTGCGGGGGTAGTTGGCGACGAGCAGGCCGTCGAAGCGGGCCTGGGGGTTCAGGGCCGCGCCGTCAACCACTGGACCGACATATCGCCACTGAGAAGCATTCAGAATTTTCCCGAACTCGACGTAGTTCTGGTTGGCCGTCTCGGTCAGGTCGGCGGGTTTGCCTGCCCGGGGGTCGAGGTCGCGCCAGTTGATCGTGCCCGGCGCTGTCTGTGCCTGCATAGCTCGGATGTAACGGGGGGTCAGGGCAGGTGCGGCCGGATCGGTGTTGATGACTGACCCGGACTGCCAGTATTGGCCCAAGTGGTCAAGCCAGAGGATCTGCGAGAAGCCGAGTTCGTCAAGGAAGCTCGGGTGGAGGTCGGAACAGGTGACGCCGTCGGCATTCAGGCTGACCAGTCGGTTCGGTGTGCCGCCCGTGAGTGGGGTCGGCCAGAGTCCCGGCGGTGGGGTTACGACGGTCCAGTTGGCGGGGGTGAAGCTGGCACCACTGGTGAAGGCTGTTGCGGCCCGGTAATAGCCGCCCTGGGCCGTCACGGCGTCGTTCACCGCGTAGGCGGTAGCGGCGGTCCAGGCCCCACGGTTGTTCAGGCCGACCGCGCCAGCCGTGCCCCGGATGTTTCCGGTCACGCTGTAGGTGCCCGAAGAGCGCGTGTAGACGTCGCCTGTGGCGGTGTTCAGGTACTGGTCGGTGTCCACACCGAGGCTGTTGGCCGGCACGCCCGAGCCGGTGCGCCACTTCGAGCCGGGCGCGCCGGGCGTACCTGCACCGCCGCCCCCGCCTGGCCGGTTCTGAAAGCCGCCGCCGGTCATTTCGCGTACCAGGTCAGGCGCACACCGGCCGCGCTCAGCAGGGCCAGATGGGTGTACAGCGCCTGCCCCTGCGGATCGAGGAGCCGGTAGGTCTGGGCGGCGTTCATCGGGAGCCAGCCGCCTGCCGAGCCATCGGACACGACGGCCCCGGGCGCACCGGCGGTCGGTTTGTTGGGGCTGGCAGTCGTGACCTTTCCAGCCCGGAAGCGTATCTCGGCGCCCATGCTCTCGATCAGGACCGAGCCCGCGCCGTCGGGGATGCCGAGGGCGTTGGCGGCCGAGCCATCCAGGGGGCCGCTCCCAGCGGGGTACTCGTTGACCATCCCGTCGAGGGGAGACATCAGGACCGGCGCGTACCCGGGCCCGGTGAACTGAAAACTGAGAGGCTGTGGGGTTGTGGGCATGCTGAACCTCCAAGAGAAAACCCCGCACATGGCGGGGTGAGTCGGCGTCTGTTCGGGGTTACCAGTAGCCGGCGCCGAACATCTCGGTCAGGGCGGACGCGAGTCGCTGCCCCGCCTTGGCCTGTCCGGCGAGGGTCGGGTGGGTGCCGTCGGTGTAGTCGGCGGGCACGGGCGCCAGCCAGCCGGTGGTGTCGATGGTCGGGACGCTCAGCGCGCGGGCCACGTCCTGGATCTCTGGCCAGAACGCCCCGTTGAAGGGCCGCATGGCGACCACGGCGCTGCTCGGGTTGGCGGCCCGTCGCTGCTGGACCAGGTCGGCGTACCCGGCCCGTGCCTGCTGTGAGGTGATGATCACCGAGGGGGTGCGGCCGACCGCGCCAGCGTCGTTGGTCAGGTGGTTGATCAGGATCACGTCCGGCTGGCGCAGGTCTCGCCTCGGCCGGCCGTTCATGTACTCGCTGGTATTGCGGGCCGCCAGTGGAACGCCACCGCTGCCACTGACCAGGACACCAGTGCCGCCGAAGCCGTTGTTGACCGGAATAGCCCCCAGGAGATCACAGGCGACGTGCAGGTAGTTCAGTTCGCTGAGGAGATTGCTCGGCTGGCTGGGTGGCCCGCTCGCGGGGTAGGGCAGCATGGCCACACCGGCGGTGATGCTGTCGCCGTCGGCCTCGACCCAGCGGGCGGAGGGATCATACCAGGGCGCGGCCGTGCCGCCGGTCGCCACGATCAGCTCGGCCACGCACAGGCCGGAGCCGTACGCCCAGTGCTGGTCGTTCTCGTAGATGGCCGAGCCGAGCTGCACCTCGTAGGTCAGGTTCGGGTTCAGTCCGGTCACCGGGTCGATGCGGATCAGACTCCCCGGCCCGCCACCATCCGGAACCTGCGTGCGCACCCACGGGCCCCAGGGCAGGCCCTTGCCGAACTCGCGCCACCTCGCGGGCACGATCGGGCGGTAACTCATCCCGGCCGGAATGGCGATCACCAGACCAACACCCGGCGTACCGCTGACCACCGTGCGCAGTTCCGCCCCGCTGGTGGTGGTGCACAGCACCTGCCGGGCCGCCTCAAACCGAGTGAACCAGCGGCCGATCGGGGCCACTTTAGAGAGCAGCACGCTCGGGGTGTCGTCCACCGTCAGGCTCTGCACCCGCACCGGGCCGCTCAGGCTGGCGAGACCGATCCGCCCCTCCGCCAGCAGCGGGGCCGTGGCGTCATACCCGACCGCCCCACTCGGCGCGTCCGGCCGCGCGTCTCCATTCCCCCAGACGCGCACCACGAAGCCGCTGCCCTGCACGCTCGGCCCCACCAGCACCTCGGCGGTGTAGTTGTCGGCCGGAATGGCGATGCTTACCCGGCTCTGCACGTCGCTGATGGTCAGGTCGGCGGCCACCTTCCACCAGCCGCACTGAATCACCGTGCCGTCATCCCAGACGGCGTAGACGTAGCCAGGGGCGTCCTGCACGCCCCAGTTCAGCACCAGCCGCTGCGTGGCGTGCTCGACCTGGGCGCGGAGCACCCCCTCACTGAACAGGTGGCCCAGCACCACGCCCCGCGCCTTGCCGGTGTTCACGTCCGAGTCGATCAGCAGGCCCGCGCTGTCGATCAGGGCGGTGCCGCTCTCGACGCTCAGGGCCTGCTGGCCGTCCACGTTCCCGGCCTTGAAGGACAGGCTGTTGAACAGCCGCAGGGTCGGTGGGAGCGGTGTGCGGGCACGCGGAGTCCCGGAGTCGATCAGGGCCAGCGCCGCCTCGGCCTGCGCCTGCAGCTCCTGGCTGTCGGCCTGACTGCGGGCGGTGCTTGCCAGCGTCACCGTGCGGGCATGCTCGAGTGCGGCCACCAGCGACTCGATACTGACCTGCTTCGGCACCACGATGGTGTCACCGGGCATTACTTGCCCACCGCGAAGAAGGTGGTGAGCGGCTGCAGGCTGACGTTGGCACCGTACACCACGACCATCTGCGCGCCGGTCAGCGTCTGACTCTCACAGCTGATGCTGCTGTATGTCCCTGGAGCGAGGCCGCCAATCAGCCCCGGGGTGATGACCTCCACCGCGTTCGGGAATGGAATCGGCCAGGAGAAGGCGCGGCGGTTGAACTGCCCGGCGGCGTAATTGCCAGCGCCGAAGTCCACCCGGCCCCACTGGAAGATCTCCCCATTGGGGAGTTGTACATGGCCAGTGCCGGAGACGAAGCCGAGGTTGGCGGGGCTGACGAGATCCAGGCTGCTCTTGCCGTCCAGCAGGTCGGCGTCGAGCAGGCTGCCCTGACCGTCCACCGTCTTCAGCTTGGCCAGGAGGGCCTGGGCGTCTCCGAGCGTGGCGACCTTGCCCTGCAGGAAGCCGAGCACGTCAATCAGCGCCTGAATCGGCACTTCGAGCGAGTTGTACGAGTCGCGGGCCTCGCCGTCGACGGGAATGATGGCCTGGATCGGCACGGTGCCGTCGTTCCCGGGCGTCAGGGTGCGGGGGGTCAGTGCTTTCGACATCGGTTACCTCACGGGTAGAGCTGAATGGCGTTGTTGAGCCCCCACACGCTGCCGTCGCCCCAGGTCGAACCGTCGCCCCAGTGGTCGGGCTTCGGGAACGGCACGTAGTAGAGTTTTCGGAGCTTGGCGTGGGCGGGCTTGATTTCGTTGATGATGCCGACGATTCGCTGCCCCTCGTGGGCGCCGAGCGGGAGGTTCCAGCTGCTGTCGTCGCCCCAGGTGCTGCCGTCACCCCAGGCGTCGGTGGTGTACTCGGGCCGGGTGGCCGTGAGAAAGACGCTGAACTCGGCCCAGATGCTGCGGTCCTCGTGGAAGTGCTCGACGATCCGCACCGCCCAGGCCGCGTAGTAGGTCCAGTCGCGCGGCACCTCGTACGTCTCGATCTCGTACCGCACGCCGTCCACATAGAGGACGCTCAGGCCCTGGCCGACCGGGTCGCGCACGCCGGTCACCTGCAGGCTGCCGCTCCCGTCGTCGTGGGCGGTGAACTGCACCGTGTTGCCGGCGTCGATCACCCGCCCGTACTCGTTGGTGTAGCCCAGGGCCTCGAGTGCGTGCGTCATGCCGGGCAGGGTGCCGGCCTCTCGCCAGTAGTCCCAGGCGTTGACCAGTCTGTTTCTGTACGCGGTCAGGTACTCGCCAGGGTAACGGGGCAGGCCACGTTCTCGCCCGGCCAGTTCCAGGGCGTCTTCGGGAGCGGTGACCACCAGCCGGGCCAGCATCGCCGCCCGCGCACTGTCGGCCAGATCGTCGAGCGGCGCGGCCAGCGCCGTCAGGTGCGCCTGTGTCACCTCGTCTTGGTAGTCGGTGGGGTTGATGCGGGCGAGGCGCTTCAGGTAGTCGAGGAAGCTCACGCGAAGTCACGCCAGGTCAGCGTCGGTTGCAGAATCAGCGCCTCGGTGGGAGCGAGGTGCAGGTACTGGGGCGCGGTGGTGGTCACCACGTCGAGCATCCCAGCCGGCAACATGGCCGCCTCGATGATTTCGGCCAGATACACCGAACCGCCGATGGGGGTGGCCTGCTGGAGCGCCGAGAGGTTGGCGATGATCTCACCCGCGATGCGGGTGCGGTCGGCCCCCGGCGCGTAGAGCTGCAGGCTGAAGGCCAGCACGCGGGGGGTGGCCGCGTACACCTGCACGTCGGCCGTCACTGGCCGCCGGTCCTGGATGTAAGCGTCGGCCAGCGCCACCGGCACCGGGCCGAGGCCGCCTGTGCCCCAGAGCACCACGTCCACCGTGCCCTGCCCGCGCGGGTGCTGGTCGAGCACCGCCACCTTGTCGACGCTGGGGGTACTGGAGAGCGCCCAGAACTCGTAGGCACCGCGTGTGGCCCCGCCACCCCGTTCAGCCCACCGCAGGCGGCAGCGTTGCCGCAGGGAGAGGTCGCTCTCGGCGTCCGCACCGGCCAGCACCAGCCAGTCGGGCGCATTGGTGACGCTCAGGCCCGGCTGCGGGGTGTTGAGCACGGTCAGGCTGTTCGCCGTGACGTTGGAGACGCTGCCCGGCGACTCGGCCTGTGCGAGCACCTGCACCGTGCCGCCCACCGGCACCGTCGCCCCGGCCAGCGTCACGAAGCGGACCGCACCGGACGGGGTGCTGGCCCAGACCGCGCCCGCCTCCAGTTCGTACGGGCCGTTTCCGGGCAGGGCCGTGAAGGTCAGGTAGCCCTGGGCGATGACCGAGTCCTGGCGCAGCAGACCGTACTGGCTGTAGGCCAGCTCGCTCAGCCACTCGCCAGACGCCGTGTCGAGGTAGCCCCCGGCGGCGACGGCAGCGATCAGGCGCTCGGCGTCGGCGATGCCCTCGGCCGGGAGTTCCAGCAGCGTGCGCTGCGGATCGCCGGGGGTGTAGTTGGTCAGCGAGTGGCCGGGGTAGTCGATGCTCAGGACGCCGAGCATCCGCGAGAGGATCTGGGCGCGCGTGCGCGGTTTGAGCAGGTCAGCTAGAGGCATGATCGGGCCTGTTTTGGCATATTGACCTCCAATGGAAAACCGCCCCCGAAGGAGCGGCTGAACAATTTGTATTTCTAGGGCTAGAGAGTAGCCCTGAATTCCTGAGGGGTCTTAGCGTTCTTCCGTAGATTGCAGGTCGGGCAGGCAAGGCAGAGATTGGCTGGCCAGTTTGTGCCACCTCTCACCAGCGGGATCTTATGGTCTATATGCCTATTTTCGCCGAGTAGTGAGCCGCAGTAATAGCATCTGCCGTCCTGCAACAGAGCCTTTTGTTCAATATGCATCTGTGTAAAATTTCCAGCTGCGGCAAGATGACGCCCGCGCCTTCGATGGGCGGTGACAAGGCATTTCAATTTGTACCCATCCGGATTCTTTTTCCAATACTTTGCTGTGCAGGCATTTTTATCCTGTCTAAATTTAACAGGATTCAATTTATGTTTCTCTTGCAATTCAGTGAACCTTGTGGTCTCACATGGGCGACAAAAAGTCATGATCCCAGCCTTTTTGTTCGGATTCTCCCTGTATTCGGAAAAAGCCTTGACTTCTTTGCACCGTTGGCAGCGCCTACCACCATCAACGAATGTAGTTATCCTCTTCCAACCTGGGCCATGAATCTTCTGTTTTCTAAGGTCGTACTCAGCCGCCTTCCGTTTAGCCACGCAGACCTTGCAATCCTTTCTGAAAGCGCCATCTTTGGAGCGTTGGCTGAAGCTTTCAATCGACTTCTCTTCATTACAGCTGCGACAAATACTATTGGCGCCCATGTCTATATGATAGCACGTGTTTTAACCTAAACCATACGGTGTCACCCCCTGCACTTCGAACTGCTGCCCGGCGTCGACAGCCTCGATCACCAGCGAGAAGGGTCCGGTGCTGGTGTCGAGGTCGGCCCGCAGGCGAATGGACCTGAGCGTGACCTCGAGCGGCGTCACCGAGGCGTCCAGAATCCGCTCGTCGTTCTCGATCTCGACGCCCAGCACCGCGCACAGTTCCGCGCCGCCGTCGTTGGTCGCCTCGCCCATGTAGTCGTGCAGGCTGCTGCCGAAGCTGAGGTCGTAGAACAGCGCGCCGATCGGGGTGCGGATGCGGCGGGCCACCGACTCGGCCAGCAGGGCCAGCCCCGACACCTGCCCGCCGAGTGTGGGAATCAGCGTCAGGTCTGTTCCGAAGTCAGGCACGGAACACCGCCAGCAGGTCCGGCAGCGCGTCCAGTCGGGCGTCGAGTTCGGAGAGCAGCCCGTCGGTGAGCGTCTTCACGCTCTGCAGGCTGGTCAGCTTCTCCTGCGCAGCCGTCAGCATGGCTGCCGTGCCAGTCAGTCCCGTCTGGGCCGTACCGAGGGCACCGCCCGCCAGTCCGAGGAGATACCCGGCCGCCGGGCAGGCCGCCGCGATCTGGTCGGCCGTGGCGCTCCCGGTCAGCTCCTGCAGGCCGGTGAGGGTGCTCTGGGCGTCTCCCAGCGTGGCCTGGGCCTCTTCCAGCACGGTGAGCTGCGCGGTGGCCGCCGCGATCTGGGCGTCGATCTGCGCGGCGTAGCTGCTGAGCTGGCTTTTCTGGTCGGTCAGCGCGCCGATCACGAGGCTGGAGACGTCGGCGCCGCCTAGCTGGATCTTGAGCGCCGTGGCCGCCTCCGACCCCAGCAGGGAGGTCAGGGCTGCGAAATCGCAGGCGGTGGCGGGTGGAGGCAAGGGTGGGAGGGCGGCGACTGGCGAAGGGGGCACGCCGGGCGGGGCCGGACTGCCCTGCGCCTCCCAGTTGGTGCCCTGAGAGCCGAGAAAATCTGCTAGTAGCATGGTTACCCCGAGGTGACGCGGCTGCTGCCGGAGGCGATGACGCCCGGCCCAGCGGGAGTGGTGACGGCATCGCCCACGCGGGCCACCGGCGGGCCACCGTCCGCCAGGCTGACCGTCGCGGCGCTGAGGCTGAGCTCGTTGATTCCGTAGAGGGTGACCGAGTTGGTGGAGGCCATGAGATAGAGAGCCTGCCCGGCCCGGTCAACCAACCGCACACTCTCTGTGCCGGGTCTGGCCTGCATCTCAAGGGTCTGACCGGCCATGTCCACCAGCCGCACACTCGGAAAGGCATACACCGCCTCGTCGCTGGTCTTGCCCCGGTCGTCGTCAAGCATCAGGCGCTGGCCTTTGCCGGTCTGCAGGTCGAACAGTTCGAGCTCGGCGTCCATCTGGGTTACCAATGGCCGGCTGGGGTCGGCGTGCTGAAAGACCAGGATCGCCGTCCCGCCCGCCTTAACCTTGATGCGGCTGCCGGGGATGGGCGGCATGAACCGCACGCGGGTCAGTTTGGGCAGCTGTGGGTGGTCCGGTTGCAGGTCGAGGTGATGATCGCCGTGGTCTCGAAGAATCCGGCACGGGAAGTGCCCCAGCCAGTCCGCGTGCCCCATCACGCCCCGCACCACGTTCGCCAGTCCGGCGGGCGCCTGGTCGGTGCCGTCGCCGGTCGAGACCTCTGCCCGCAGCCGCGCGCCGATCTGATGCACCACCCGGGTCACGCGCTTGGGCACCTGCTCAGCCCCGCGCGTCATCGTCAGCCGCACGCCTGGTGTCAGGGTCGGATCGGCCGCCACCACGAACGTCCCCTGGGTGCTGTCCTCGCTCTCGATGGGGAGCGGTGTGGCGTGCTCCTCCCACTGCTCGACGTCGATGCGCACCGCGCCGTCCGGCATCACGCGCCAGGTGCGCTCCGGGTAGCGAGCCATCAGCGAACCCAGCGCCTCGAAGGCCGCGCCCTCGGGCCTGATCCAGTGCGGCAGCGTGCCGGGCAGTTCGATCTCGCCCGCCGCCTCACCACACTCCTCAAGGATGTCCCGTGCGATCTGCGCCGGGGAGAACTCACGGTAGGCCTTCGCCTCGATCACGGTGCTCAGACCGCCGGAGCCACCGACCACCCGCACCGCCTGATAGCCGCCCTGGGGGCCGCTGCGCTCGACGGTGCAACGGTAGGTCGGGCCGTTCTCGAACTGCACCTCGACCGGGTCGCCGCGTTTCAGGCTCTTCTGGGTGTCGAGCAGGACGTTGGCAACCAGGCGGCCCCGCAAGGGCATGGCGATCTGTCCGGAGATCACGGGGATTCCGGCAAGTTGAACGTAGGCCACGGTCACCTCCTCGGCGTGGTATGGATGAAGGATGCGAACATTTCTCTTGGCAGCGGCACTAAGCCTGAGCGCTTCTGCTGGCGCTCAGATCCAGAATCAACTTCCGTTTTCGCTGAACTTTCTGCTGCTGAAGTCTGTCTTCCCGGCTGGATACGACGTGGCTGAAGCCTGTAAGACGCTGAAGATCGACGCCTATGGAGACGCCACCTACACGCTCCCGGCACGCTTTCCTAATCCAGCGCGGGAGGACCATACACCCGACGATTACAGCCTGACCTGCCCCAACCTGATCATTGAGCACCGCAAGTACACTGCCATGCGCCTCCAGGTCGACTCGTTTGCAAACCTCTATTCCTTGCTGGAGATGGATTATTACAACGTGCCCTACCTGTTCGACATCACGGGGAACCAGTACCTGGATATCTCTACTCCGGGTGTGGTCAAGGTCGCAAAGGGGGAGAACCCCGATGCGCCACATTCAGACGTCGTGATCGGCTTGAAGCAAGGCAACGCCCCAATCATTCCGATTGTCTTCGGTGGAAAGACGCAGGAAGCAGCGTATGACCCGGCAGCCCCAGCTGATCTGTACATCAGGAATACACGGGAATGGCAGAAAATCACTCTCGACGCCTCGCATGGGATCATCTACTTCACCGCTAAGGCCCCTTTTCCACCCAGTTAAGGCTTCACGCCTGGAAACTGGCTCGCCGTTGCGTTGACCGGCCGGGCCAGCTTGAACGCCCCAGGCGGGCCGGGCGGTTTGGCACTCGGCGCCGCAGCCGGAAGCGCGGGCTTCCCCTGTGGAGCGGAGATCGGGGCGGGTGGCCCCTGAATCAGCTTCACGGGCACCTGAGCGGCTGTGGGCTTGGCGATGCTGGTGGGCGTTCCCAGCTTGGCGAGCGGCACCGTGCCGCGTGCGTCTACTGGTCTACCCGCCGCGTCGTACCCGGTCGCCCGGCCTGCCGCGTCCAGAAGGCCACCTCTGGCCCCGTAAGTCACGTAGTTGTTGCCGACCACGCCGCCCTTGCCGTCGTACACGCCCACGTGACCGTATCCGCTAGGGTCTCGGCCATAGAAGACAAGGTCGCCGGCCTGAAGGCTTGACTGCGCGGCCGCGCTCCAGGGGATCGTCATCTTCGCGGCCTTGAAGCGGGCCTCGGTCTCGTTGGCCGAACCACCGAACAGACTGCGGTCGCCGTTATGGGTCGCCATCCAGGCCTCACGGGTGAAGGCGCTGCACAACCCGGCCGAGGCGGTCGTTTTGCCACCGGTACCGGGCACGGGGATCGGTTTCCCTCCCGCCTGGGCGATGGCGGTGGTGATCAGGCGCTGGCCTTCCGCCGAGGTGGGCGCGGCCGTGATTCCTGCTGGCGGCGTGTCACTGCCTGCCCCTGGGATGATCAGGGTTTCGCCGCTGCCCAGCGTTGTGGCTGTCGCGCTGGCTTTCAACTGCTCTTTGAAGGTCATCGAGACGACATACCCGGACTTGGGGCTGTACGGCTGCGACTGCTCGGAGTTGAAGTACAGCCGCTTAATGCGGCGGCTGGCGACCTCCGGGTGAGCGCAGGTGAAGACAGCCAGGCCGCCCGGTTGCGTACCGCGCCGCAAGATGGCCAGCACGTCCCGGTACTTCAGCCACTCGGTGTGCTCGGTCATGGTGAGCTGCACCGTGACCTCACCGGTCGCCTCGTTGAGCTGCGTCTGGGTGTTACCACCGCCTGGTGTGGCTTGGGTGTCGAGATTCGCGGCCAGGCCGACCGTCACCCGAGCGATGCCGGGCAGCACGATGCGCTTGGAGCCGTTCAGGAGCACGAAAGTATCGTGCAGGCCCGGTTGGGCGATGGGGCTGCTCATGGGGCTGCACCTCCGAGTTCCAAGCCGTACTGGGTCAGGGCACGCGATGTGCCGGCGTGTGCCGCGTCGCCCACCGCGTTCACGTCCGTCCCGGGGCCCACGGTGATCTGGTTGATGATGGTCGGGGAGTCGCGCTTCCAGCTGCTCTCGACCTGCGCCGTGGCCTCGGCACTGGTAATGCGGCCATCCTTGTTCACGTCGAGGCCGATGTTGCCTTTGTAGGCCATGGCGGTGTTGGGATCGTTGGCGCTGTAAAGCGTGCCAGTATTGCCCGCACCACCGCTCAGGACCGCCATGTACAGCTGCTCCAGGCTCGCGCCAGGCTTGACGCCGTGCATGGCGAGGTACTTCTCGACGTAGGGCAGCTGCTCGGTGCGACTCATCCGGCGCAGGGCTCCGATGCTGGTGCCGAGTTCTTTCGCAGTTCCATCCTGGAACTGGATCAACCCGGCCGCCGTGATCTGGCCCTGGGCGTTCCTGTGGGCGCTTGTCGGGTCCACCCCGCTCTCCTGGTTCATGACCTTCAGCAGGTCGAGGGGGTTATACCCGCCTCGTTTCGCCATCGCGGCCAGCTCGGACGTGAAGCTGGCGTCGCCCTGTTCGAAGACCTGCTTCTTCTGATTCAGGGTGCCGCCGAAGTACGTGCCCAGCCGGTTCCAGCCGTTCTCGGCGTCTACGACGAAATCACGCTGCAACCATCGGTTGACACCCGTGGCGTTTTCAGGCTTCTCGATCAGAAGCTTGACGAGTGGGTTGTCGCGCAGGTCCTCGATGAGCTTCTGGAACGGGAGAAAGGCGTTGTACAGGTTATCGCCGGCCGTTTTGAGCGCGACCACGGCGCCGATGACCAGACCAACCACACCAAACACCTTGAGCCATTGAGTGGCGAGCACCGCCGCGCCGCCGTTCGCTGCCGCCCACGCGGTCGCCATGCCCCGCAGGCCCAGCCAGGCACCGTAGAGGATGCCGCGCCAGCCGCCCATCAGCACGGTGAAGACACGGGTGATCGGGGTCAGCACGCGCATGATGTTCTGCAGCCGGGCCAGCCATACCGCGTTCAGCACGCCGTTGGCCGCCAGCATCGGCAGCGCCGCGTTCAGCAGCGTGACGAGGCCCAGCAGGCGGAAGATGGCCGGAACGGGGCCGAGCACAAGACCCATCGCCATGCCGAGCAGACGGAAGCCCACAGCGGCCCCGACCAGTGTGCCGACGATCTTCGCCAGTCCCTCACCGCCCGGCCCGCCGAGCAGGCCCAGCGATTTGAGCAGCATGCGGATCGGCCGCACCACGAACTCGGCGACCCGCCAGAGGAACATCAGGCCGGAGCCGACGCCCCGAGCGAAGGTGGCGATCTTCGGCCCGGCGTTCTCCCACCACTTGCTGAATCGGTCCAAGGTGTCGAGCAGACGGGAGATGAACTGCTCGGCCCGCGCGCCCTCGGTGGCGTCGGCCAGCGGCCCGAAGATGGCCTTGCTGAGCCCCGCCATGCTCCGCACCAGGCGCTGCTGAATGCGGCTGCCCGGCGGCTTGCTGAAGTCGGTGATGTTGACGATGTTCGCCATGAAGCGCCGGGCATCTTCCAGCCCGCCCGCGTCGAACAGGTTGGAGAACAGGCGCTGCGGGCGGCTGACGATGGTGCTGATCAGGCCCAGGAAGGTGCGCGACTGCCGGTCCATGCTGCCCGCATAGTCGGTGTTCAGGCCGGCCACGATGGCGTTGATGGCCGCCGTGCCACTGATCTTCCCCGCCTCCTGCAGCTTGCGGTAGTTCGGGCCGAACGCCTTGACGAGGTAGTCGTTCGTTCCGATGCCCGCTTCCTGCAGCTGCAGCAGCTCGTCGCCTTGCAGGACGCCCTTGCTCTTGATCTGACCGAGGGCCCGGTTGATGATCTCCCACTTCATGGCCGCGTCACCGGGGTCAGCACCCAGGGCGGAAGCCGCGTCACCGGTGATCCGCCCCAAACCCTGAACCTGTCCGAAGGTGAACTTCGAGGCCAGCAGCTGCTTGACCGCCGAGTTCACATCCTTGTCCTGGTAGGGCGTCAGGTCGGCGAACTGGGCGATCCAGCCGGCCGCGCTCTTGATCTGCATCTGGTTGTTGGTCTTCAGCAGGGTGCCGAGGCTGAGGAGCTGGCCCTCGCGCGCACCTGCGCCACCGAGAGCGGCCCGGCCCACGGCGAGCAGGCCCGCGATCGGCGCAGCGGTGGCGAGGCCGGCCAATGCCAGCCCGACCCGCCGCGCCCGGACGTGGCTGCGCTCCAGACTGGCGTTCGTGCGGTCCACGGCGGCGGTGATGCGGTCAGCCGCCCGGGTACCGTCGTTGCCCATGCCGGTGAAGCCACGCCCGTTGCGGTTCAGGGTGGTCTGAAGGCGGTCGAGTCGCCTCTCGATCCGCTCGAGCCGGTCGTTGATCTTGTCGGCCGGGGCGCTCATTTTGTCGATCAGCCGCAGAACGAAGTCCACCGCCATCTACTCACCTCCCTTCGTCATCGAGTGCAGATGCACACGTTGCAACTGCCCGTGCCAGAGCGCGCCGAGGCGGGCATCCTCGCTGTAGCTGCCCTCACTCACCTCGCCATGCTGGAAGGCAAGCAGACACCGCGACAGCCAGTCCAGCCGCCCACGGTCCACTTCGTTGTTCAGCTCCTTCCAGCGTTCACCGAAACCTCTTCTCCCTCACCTCAGCGTCCGCGCCGACCTCTTTCATGATCTGCTCGTAGACCTGAGAGACCACCAGCGGGTACTTCTCGAAGTACACGTCGAGGGCCTCACTTTCCGGGGCGACGGTCACCAGCCGGACGAAGTTCCGCATCGGCTGCATCATCGGCACGTTGCGGTCTTTGGCCTTGCTGAGGTCGACCATGTGCTGATCAGCCTCGGCCCGGGTCGGCTTGCGCGCAATCAGGTCGAAGTCCTTCTCTTCGATGGTCACGCCGTAGATCTTCAGGCCACCGGTGTACTCGGCACTCTTGGTCTCGAATTCCGCTTTGGTTAGGCCGGCGATGCGCTGCTCTTGCTTCTGATCTTCCATAAAAGTGCCTCCAGTTCCTCAAAAAAAAGTCTTGGCCGGGAATGACCCCGGCGCGTTTGGGTTTACTGCGCCCCGGTGGGCATGTTCTCCAGCGGGTTCACGCCGTTCCACTTGATGTACCGAGGCTTGATGCCGACGTTGCGCATCAGGGCGTCGGCGCCGCTGCTGTCGCTGGCGCTGCGCTTCGTGAATCGGCAACCGACCAGCGTGTCGATGGTCAGCTCGCTGTCACCGATCTTCTGGTAGGCGTTGGTCACGGGGAACGACGTGCTGTAGAACTTCGCGCCCAGCTTCTTGATCAGAGCGGCGAAGTCGTCGGCGAACATGTCGACCGCGCTGTCATCGGTCTTGTACATGCCCTTCGTCTGACGGAGCACCATCTGGCTGTTGCCCTCCACGTCGCCACGCTCGAGCGAGTCGCCGTAGCTGATGGTCTTGATGGTGTACTCCACGCCGTCGATCTTGAAGGTCGTCTGCGCGAAGCTGATGGCGTCGGTGTCGGTGCTGAACTTCATGCGCTACCCCCGGTCGTGGTCGGCTGAACGGCCGCGCCTGCGCTCAAGAGGGCCAGCGCCGGGTTCACGAAGCCGACCCGCAGCACGATTTCCCGTCCATACCCGAGCGGAATGACGCCCAGATCGAACTCGAGCCGTTTCGTGTCGAGAAGATTGATCGTCCGGTCCACATGCACCCGCACTCCGCTCACGTTGTCGCTCAACGCGGCCTGAATGGAGGCGATCATCTCTTCGTCGAGGCTGGCCGCCTCGGTCTCGAGAATGAAGCCGGTGGTGGTGTCGACCTGCTGCTGCTCGCCCAGCAACTCGGTCATCCTGAGAATGCCGATACGGGCGGCCTCGTCGGCCACCTCGCGCTGCTGCACCTCGTCGTAATCACTGCCGGGGACGCTCATCATCGGCCAGTTGGTGCCGTAGATACCGGGGCGCCCGTCGATGGTGCGCAGGCTGGCATAGCGGGTGTTCGCTCCGTACAGGTTGGCGTCGAAAGTCAGGTCGCCCATTCCGATCATCGGGCCGCTGCGGACGCGGTAGGTGGCCTCTCCGACTGGCACGGTGGCCCGGCGGCGGCTGAGCATCCACGCGCTGTTCCGCACCTCGACGCGCTGGGTCAGCGGGTTGTACACCTCGCCGCCGTCGAGCGCCAGGGCGATGCGGTCACTGGCGAGGTTGCCGAAGCTGGTGTTCAGCCGGTTGACATAGTCGCTCAGTGTCTCGCCGGGGTTCATCGGCGGGGCTTCCAGCAGCGCGTGCGTGAAGTAGTTGCGGCCTTCACGCTCCTGCAGGATGCTGTCGACCGCCGCGAACAGGGCCGGAGTGGCCGCGCCCAGGATGTGCACGAAGCGGATGTTCGGCCGGGTGGCCAGCAGGCCGGTGAGGCCAGTCGCCACATCGCTCAGGGTGGCCGCCGGAGCGGTCGCGCTGAAGGTGTAGGTGTCGCCCGCCACCAGGGTACCGGTGCCGAGGGTCACGGTCAGGCCGAGACCAGCGAGCACCACCGCGCCGTTGACTGGCAGGGCCAGTTCGGTGCCGTCGTTGCCGTTCACGGTCAGGATGTAGGCCGCGCCCGCCTGCCCGACGGTACCGGGACGGGTGACGGTCAGGCGGGCCAGCACGGCATCGGCTGGGGCGCCTGCCACAGTCGCCACGCTTGTCCCGGTGCCAGCCTTGGTGACCGCACTGGTGGTTCCGGCGGTGCTGCCGGGGATGCGCCAGCCGATCACCGGCGCGGCCTCGATCAGGGCCACCGCCAGGGCGCTGGCCAGAGGGCCGCTGGGGTAGGTGTCGACCACCTGCGAGACGCGCGAGAGGGTCTGCGCGCTGCCGAGCGGGCCGCCGGACGCCACGCCCAGCTTGGCATGGGCCGTGCCGAGGGGCGGGATGATGCCGAGGTTGAAATCCTCGAACTGCACGTTGACTTTCGCCAGGGTCATTACTCGATCACCCCCTTCAAGGTCTCGTCATGGGCGCTGCGGAAGGTCTCGGCGCTGACTTCCAGGCCAGCGGGCCAGTTCTTCTGCGCGGCCACAGCGGCGAGTTGCCAGCCGGACACGCCCTGAAGCGCGGCCTGCTGCTCGAACGGAAGCAGGCCAGCTTGTGGGCTGGCCTGCTCAGGGGGACTGCTCGAAGATGGTATGTCCTTCTGGTTCTGGGCCATGGGTGGCCTCCTCTGGGAGTAAGGCGGTAAGGGGCAGCAGGTGCACATGCTGAGTGAACTGCTCGACACGCACCCGGGTGATGTCCGTCCGGGCAAGCGTGCTCGGCAGCGTCAGGGTCAGGTCGGCCACCCGGACGGTGTAGTCGCCCCAGACCTCGGAGCGGTACGTCATGCGGGCCAGGGGGGATTTCCCAGGGGCGGCGGCGTAGCAGAGGTCAGCAAGGTCGCTGGCCTCGTCGAACCGCACCGCCTTGCACAGCACCCGGAGGTCGAGCGTGCCCTGGGCGATCAGATTGGGCTTGCTGCCGTCTGGGGGGCCGTAGGTGGCCCCGCCCGGCACGATGACCACGTGCGGAAGTGCAGGCTGCTTCTCGGCCCACTCAACGCCGAGGTACACGGCGACGGTGGGACCGAGGGCGTCCTGAATGATCTGCGCGAGTTCTTCCATCAGCCGAACCTCGATTGGAAGTAGGCGCTGAAGGCGGTTCTGAGCGCGTCCTGGTATTGCTTGGGGAGCGCGTTCTCCGGCATGAACTTCCGGGCGACGCTGTAGCGCGTGCCCTTCTGCACGTAGCGGGCGTAAGCGTTGGCCTTGCCTGTCGTGGTGACGATCAGACCGCGGCTGTCGGCCTTCCAGGTGATGCCGTCCTGCAGCCTGCCGGTGTCGCGCAGCGTCTTCCGGTTCTCTCGTTGAGCGGCCCGGCTCGGCTTCCAGGGGTCGCCGTCCGGGTCCTGCTCGAGCGCGAAGCCCTGTTGCACCAATCCGTAGACCTCTGCGCCGGCGATGTTGTACAGCTCGTGCAGGGTGCGCGGGTCAGAGAGCGTTCGGAGCTTGCGCCGCAGGTCGCCCAAACTGCTCACCAGCCACCCTCTGCGCGAATGACCACGGTCTGGCCCGGCAGCTTGGTGGGCGTGGTGCCCACCTCTCCGCCTGTGGTCTGCCCTGGGGGCACGAACGGGGGCAGTGGCTTGAGGGCGTCCGGAATCTGGGCATCGAGGGCCATGCCTTGCGCCAGCCACGCAGACACGATCTCGGTCGCGTCGCGCCGGCTCTCGCTGCCGCTCTCCACGCTGCGGGACTTCCAGAGCGCCGGGTCACCGAGGTACAGCCGGGCCGCCGTGATGTGCGGCCGGTAGTACGTCAGGTTCGCCTGCTTATCCTCGACCGCGTCGAGCGCCAGGGCGGTCTCGATCTCGGTATCGGTGCGGCTGTACTGGGGCCAGGTGGCCTCAGATGCCCGGCTGGGCTGGCCCGGCCCGACTGGGAGGCCTCCGCTACTGAATTCCGGCCGATCCCGAAGCAGCGTCCGGACAAAGGTACGGGAGAAGTCCAGGCTTTCGACCGAAATCAGCGAGAGGTCATCGGGTTCGTAGGTTCGGGGATCGGCCACAGGTATCCACCTCCAGAACTGGATTTTTGGAGCTGTCAGAGGTCTATGGAGAACCGGATGGTCGGCTCGCGCTCCCACGAAACACAGAAGAGGCCGAGCTTCAACGCGCCGGGCCACTGCTCGAACGTCGTGGCCCGGACGTGGTAGCCCAAGGCCTTCAGCGCCGATGTCGCATCAGGGCTAATCTCGCCCTGAATGAACACCACCTCCTGACCGTTCTGGTCAGCCGCTTCTACGGCCAGAGCAATGGTGTGCAGCTCAAGGGAAAGCCTGGGATCACTGGGAGTTCGCTGTCGGCGTCGTTCTTCTGCGCTCTGGATCATGTGGGACCTCTACAGGGATTTGCCCTGCTCAGCCAGCTTTGCTGCGGAGGCTGGCGATCTGATCGGCGTCGAGGCCCGCATCAGCCAGGGCTTGGTCGGTGGTCTCGCGCACGCCTTCCCAGGTGGTGATGCCGGCGGCCTTCAGCTTCCCGGCGGCCACCACGTTCTGAGGCAGGTCACCGGTCTTCTGCGTCGGCACTGCGTCACCGGTCTGAGCCGGAGGGAGCGCATCACCGGACAGGGTCACTTCCGGCTGACTTTCCAGGGAGGCGACCGACTGCACGCCCAGCGCAGCCAGAGCCTCGTCCGCGATCCGCTCGCTGATTCCGTCGATGGAGATCAGGCGGTCTCGCGCATCGGCGGGCAGCAGTTGGGCACCTTCAGGCGCCTGGAGTTGCGGGGTGGCTGCGTTCGCCGCTGCTTCCAACTGGTTGACCCGGGCCTGCAGATCGTTGCGGGCCTGGATGACCTCTTGCACCGCCTCGACGAGGGGGTGTGTGCCTGCTTCAGTGGTCAGGACGTCTCCGCCCTCGAACTTGGGGAACAGGTCCGCGATCTGCTTCTGTGCGTCCAGTACCGTACGCAGAGCGTCTTCGGTCTGGCCCAGAAGCGTGATGCCCGTCCCCTCGACGGGAGTCCCGGCCTCGGCCTCGGCTTCCGGGTCGTACAGCGGCAGCCCGAGTGCGGAGGCCATGCTCTCCGGCACCTTCAGGAACGAGGCGTCGTCGCTGGCCGTGAACGGGCCGTACTTGTTGTCTCCCCAGATGTAGGTGCTGGGAAGCGAGACGATCTTGACCTGTTTCTCTGCCATGTCAGCCTCCTCAGACCATCGGGAAGGTGGCCAGCGCCAGCTTCTCGGGGGTTTCGATCACCGGGAGTTCGTTGCTGACACCCTCGGCCCGTGCGCTCCAGGGAGCACCTTCGGGGGTATAGGTGCGACCCCAGCGGCCGATGCGTCCGCCGCCTTCGACGGTGGGGCTGACCTGGGTGTACCCGAGGTTGTTGCTCGCCTGGGCCGACCCGTCGTTGGTCAGGATGTCGTCACTGGTGTTGTTGCCGATGACGCTCATCACGCCGTTCGGGAACAGCTGCACGCCGGTGGTGCCGTTGGCGGCGCCGGGGGCGATGATCTGCGCCTGACGGCGGTAGCTCACCAGGGTCACGGTGCTGCGGGCGTCCTGGTCGAAGCCGACGGTGATGCCCTCGGCGTTCCGGACGGCGCGGCGGACGGTGACGATCCGGATGTTCTTGCCGACGCTCTCGTTGTCGTTGACCACGGTGATCTTGTTGACGTCGTTCGCCAGCACCATCTCGAGCGAGTCGTCGCTGAGTACGAAGGCGCGGACGCTCTTGACCTGCTTGCGGCCCCAGCGCACGGTGTCCCAGAACTTGCTGGTGCTCCCGCCGAAGCCGTCGGTGCCGGTCAGGACCCGCTTGTTCGCGGTCGGCACGCCGTAGTCGACCGCCAGGACCTTGCCGTTGAAGGTCCAGTTGAGTGCGCCGGTGCTGAGCGCCTGGGCCCGCAGGTACTCGCTGGTGTCGTCGAGCGCCTGCACCACGCCCTTGCGGTAGAGGTTCAGCAGGCTGTTCGTCAGGATGTCGTCCGGGCTCTGGCCGTTGGCCTCACCCGTGCCGGCGAGCCGGATCAGACCCTGAATCTCGCGGATCTGGCGCTCGTTCAGACCGGTGGCGATGGCGAGCTTCACCGTCTGCTCGCTGAAGTCGCTGTACTGGATGGCCGAACCGGTAGGGTACGGGCTGTCCATGCCGACCATGCCCGCCATGGTGGAAACGATGCGCATGGCGTTGCTGGTGGCGCGGTAGTCGTCGCTCTGGCGGATCGGGAGCACCGACAGGAACAGGTACTCGGCGGGGTCGGGCGGGGTGTTGGTGAGGGTGGTGATGCGGTCCACGCCTCCGGACTGGGCGGCCAGCAGGGCCGAGATGATCGCTGCAAAGTTGTTCATTTACACCACCTTTCAGCGCACGTCGCTGTAGAGCTGCATGAAGAAGCGCGCGCCGAGGGCGGTCTTCTGGTTGGCCGTCAGGACGCGGGGCGTGCCGGTGGCATTGGGGAGCAGGGCCTCGTAGAAGTTGCCGCCGGTGAAGAAGCCGTAGCCGCTCAGGGCGTCGGTACGGCTGGTCTCGGCCGCGCCGCTCTGGAGGATGAAGGCCGGGCTGGTGGCGGTGCCGTCGTGGAGAACCATCTTCCCGGCGGCGTTCAGCTGCATCAGCGTGCCGCCCTGAAGCCGCTTGACGGTCTCGGGGGCGGTGGGCGCGGCGATGGTCGTCCAGTCGATCTGGGCGCCCGAGCCATAGAAGGCGAGGCTGTTCGGGTCCGCCACGAAGGCGGGCAGCCCGAAGGCGGTCGTGGTGCGTCTGGGCATGTCTTACTCCTTTACAGGGTGGTGCTCTGAGGGCTGAACGGGTCGACCGCCTTGCTGGCGGTGGCCTGTCTCGCCTCGATGGCGCGGTCGATGGCGTCCTTGCCGCCGCTCTCCCGCTGCTCCTGGTTGGTGATCCAGCGCGTGCCGGTCTCGGTCTTGCCCACTCGCAGGCTGTCCATCACGGGCTTCAGGTACTCGGTGGCCGGCTTGAAGGCGTCGCCCTCGCCGGGAAGGCCCCACACCGTGACGGTCTCGTCCTTCCCGGCGGCATCCTTACGGGTGATCTGCCGGGCCTCGAGGTGCTCGAGCCCTTTCTGAAGCATCAGCGCGTCGGGCTTGAGGTTCTCGGCCGCCGCGTACTTGTAGATGTTCAGCTCCTGCTTCGCCGCCTGTTCCCCGTCGACGTGGCTCTTGAGGCCTTTCAGCCAGTCGGAGACCGCCGCCTTGCCCTTGTCGCCGTCGGCCAGCAGGGCCGTATCCAGCCCGGCGTCGCCGAGGACGCGCGTGAGGCGCTCGACGTTGCCCGCCTGCCCGTCCAGAGCACTCAAGCCCCCGGACACGGCGTCGGCCAGGGCGTCCGTGGCCTCTTTGCTGGGCCGCTGGCCCGGTGCGGGCAGCTCGATGTTCAGTTTCCTGGCGAGCGGCTCCAGCGCCTTGCTGATGACCCGGGCGCGGATGTTCGCTCCGGCCTCGGACTCGACCGACTGGGAGACCTGGAAGAGATCGGCGTGCATCGCCTTGAGCGCGGCGTCCTGATCTCCTCCGGCGGTGGCGAGATACTCTGCGAGTGATTTCATGGCTGGCCCTCCTGGGCGCTCCCGGCGCGTGCCGGGGTGGATGCCGAAGGCCCGCCGTCTCATGACTGGCGGGCCTTCAGTGGGAGTGGACTGGACTTACGGCCGCGTGGCCTGCCGCATGTGGTTACTGGCGGGAATAGCGCAGGATGTGCCCGCAGAACGCCCTGGACGACCACGGCAGGCGCGGATCACCGGGCCCGTCGACCAGATGGCCGTCGATGTTGAACGGCTGGTCGATCGGGAGCGTCACGCCTTCGAGGATGCTGTGCACCCTGGGTTCTTTCGCGGGCCGGAGGCGGATGAACGTCTTGTGCGTCGCCCCGCCGGCCGAGGCCCCGACCTTGCTGCCGTCGCGGGCACTGTCGAAGATCAGCACCTGCGCGGCGAGCTTCGTGTAGGGGTTGACGGCGGCTGCGCTCTTGCCCGCGAGCACAGAGACGGCGCGTTCGGTGAGGCCCGCGGCCTTCTCGGCGGCGATCCGTTGACCGACCGCCCGGGTGACCACCGGCAGGACTGGGCTGCTCGTCAGGGTGGCGAGGGTGCTGCTGACCGCCTCGGTGGCGGGTTCGGTGGCCTGCCGGGTACTGACGGCCAGCAGGTACTTCAGCAGGGTGTCCGGGGCCGGGCCTTTCCCCAGGGCGTCGTACAGCGCCTGCATCAGCGGGAGGAGGGCCTTCTCGGCGTCGAGTTGCTGCTGGTAGAGCACCACGCTCACCCGGTGTCACCCAGCGCCAGCCCGAGCAGCTTCGCCTGCGCCTGGCCGGCAGCAGTTTTCTTCTCTTGATCGGCCTGCACTGCCGCGAGCATCTGGTCGGTATCCTCGATGCCGATCTGGTTCATCGCGTCTTCGTCGGAACGCAGACCGCCGTCACGCTCGGCGATCACCTGCGCCCGCTCGAGCACGGTGGGCTGTGCGGCCGTGATCTTGCACTGGATGACGACCCGGTAGTCCTTGAACCGGCCCGGCTGGCCGCTGAGCGAGGCGGCCCAGTGCAGCACGCAGCTCAGGTAGGCGGTCAGGGCCGCCTCGATGGCCGTGGCCGTCTCATACAGGCTGGTCTTGAAGTCGTTCATGGCCTGGATGCGGGCCTCGCCCGAGGCCGTCGCGTCGCCGCTGATCTTCATGTGGCTCTGGCTGGCCTCGTCGAGCATGTCGCCGTAGCCGTCCTCTTTGGTGGCGATCAGCGCGGCGGGGCTGACCGGTTCGAACCGGCCGTACTGACCGCCGGAAGCTGCCGCGAAGCCGCCCTGGCTGTCCGGCTGGTAGTTCGGGCCGTAGAAGGTCGCGTTGGCGCCACCGGGCCGGAAGTCGGCACTCGGCTGGAAGCGCATGCCGCCGGGAGACTGGACGTCGGACACCCATTCACCGGGCGGGAGGATGTTGATGCCGTACCGCTCGAGCACCGCCGCGAGTTCCGCGTTCCGGAGGATGGCGGTCTTGGCGAAGTTCACCATCATGTTGTTCCGCAGTTGCGTGGGCGTCAGGAACTGATCGCGGAACGCCTGCACGATCGGCAGGAAGCCGCCCATGTCGACCGGGTCGGTGGCATTGTCTTTCTGGGCCAGGTCACCGGTGGGGGCGAGGATGCTGCTCTCGCGCGCCTGCTTGATCACCGTCAGCCCGTCGTCGGTCAGGTAGCTGATCTCGGCGGTCTGCTTGCCCTCGGCGTTCTTGCTGGTGTAGGTGGCGTACCGGGCGCCGGTCTCCTCGTCATCCACGATCTGGGCCGCGCCGGGCTTCGGCACCTGCATCCTGATCCGCTTGATGCTCGTCAGGAGGTCATCCTGGGGGACCACCCCGTTTCTCAGGGCCCCGGTGGGGATGTACCCGCGCACCTCGGCCTGCCCGATCAGCAGGTAGCGGGTGAACTGCTGCAGCTTGGCGAGCGCCCCAACGGTGTCGAGGTGGAGGGTCAGGGCGGACTCGCCGGCCTGCATCTCCTTCTTCTGTGCCTCGGTCGGGTCACCCGCAGCCTCGGCCAAGGCCAGCTTGATGCTGGGGTACCTGCCGATCACCGCGCCGGTGTGCCGACGGGCGATCTCGAGCAGAGCGTTCTTCGGGATGAACTGCGCCTCGACGGCGTTCAGGAACTCCTGGGCCAGCTTGTTCTCAGCTGGGAGGCGTGGGCCCACCCAGCCGGCACCACCGCGCCAATGGTCGCCCTTGAGGCAGGCGAGGATGGCGTCGCGGTGGGCGGCGTCGGAGGTGCCCGACGTGGTGGCCCGGGCGGTGGCCTCCAGGAAGCTCAGGTTGGCGGGTAAGGTCATCAGATCACCTCCTTCATCGGGTCACGGGCGTCTGGGTGGCGTTGGAAACCGGCATACGGGGAACAGCGGCAAGTTCGGCCCAACCGTAGCTAAGAGCGTCCACCTGATCGTCATGCTGATCAGCTTTCGTCCCGGTAAAACTGGCAGTTTCGCCGAGCAGGGCCGCAAGCCAAGGCGCTTGGTAGGGCAGCCGAATCGAACCGCGGTTCCAGGCGGCGGCGGCAGGTTGGGCGCGGGTGAACTTGTCGCCCATTGGCTTCACACCGCGAACACGCACTTTGATCAACCGTAAATACTGAATAATCGGCAGCGACTGCGAAGTCTCTTCCAGAACGATGTCTGAGCCGTATAGAGCCTGGAGTTCCTGGCAAACCGCACCAAACTGAGCGAGGTCGAATCGCCCATGCCGGACTTCAAGAACATCTGCGCGTGTCTCCAGCCCTCTGCCAATGCCGGCCATGACGACCAGGGCACTGAAGTCGGCCGTCTTGCGCTGACTGCTGGCGGTGTCGCCCACAATTACGATCCGAGCACCATCACGTGCAGGCAATTGGTACCGGGTGGGCTTGTCGCTGAAGACCTGCCCACCGCGTTTGCGGGGCCGCTGCTGGTAGAGGGCCTCGAAGTCGTACTCGTTGGCCGCCTTCATGCCCAGCAGGCGCTTGAGCGTGAAGCGGGCGGGCCAGAGGGCCTCTCCGAGCTCACGCCCCATCGGGTCGACCACGTTCGGGTCGTCGTAGATGGCAGCGAGGTTCAGGTGCTTCCAGCTCAGGCCGCCGAGCTCGTCTCCTTCGCCCTCTTCGAGCATCGCCAGGACCTTGCCGGCCAGGTCGTCGGGGTGCCAGCGCGTGTGCATCAGCACCAGGGAGGCGTCAGGGGAGAGGCGGGTCAGCAGGCCGGAGGTGAACCACTCCCAGACACCCTCACGCACGACCTCGCTCTCGGCGGCCTTGCGGTCTTTCAGTGGGTCGTCAATGACGGCAAACCGGGCCCCCATGCCGGTGATCGAACCACCCACGCCCGCCGCACGGAAGAAGCCGCCCAGGGTGGTGCCCCAGTCGGTCGCCGCCTGTGAATCCGCCGAGAGGGTGACGTTGGGAAAGAAACGCGGGAAGGCCAACCCAGTCGCAATCTCGTTGCGGATGCTCCGGCTCGAGGTGCGGGCCAGGCGGACCGAGTAGCTGGTGTACATCACCTCCGCGTCCGGATGCTGCCCCAGCTGCCACTCCACCCACGCCTTCACGGTCTCCGTCTTCGAATGACGGGGCGGCATGGTGATGATCAGCGCGTCACCCGGCTTCAGCTCCGCCAGAGCGGCGATCATCAGTTGAATGTGGGTCGCCAACTGGTACTTCGGATACCGGGCCTTCCAGTAGTCCGTGAGGCTGGGTGGAGGCGCAGCGTGTCTAGTTCGGGAGCGACGGGCGGCCCGGTACTGTTTCACCTGCTTTTGCAGGCGGATCATTTTCTCCATCACCTGCATGAATCATCTCCATTGCCAGGGCGATCTGCCCCAGCCGCTCTCCAGCGTCGATCAGCAACTTCAGCCCCTCGGTGTTGACGATGTTCGTCTGCCCACCAAAGCTCGTCTCGACCACGATCACCGGCTCAATCGACTCGACGATCATCGCCGCCTTGTCGAGGATGCTGCCCATCGTGACCTTCAGCCGCTCTGCCCAGCCGACCTCTGCTCGCCTCGTTTTTCGTTGGAAAAGTTCGGAAAGCTTGGGGTCTGAGGCGAGCCGTTCACGGTAGTTGAAGATCGTCCTGACCGTGATATTCCATTTTTTCGCTGTTGCCTCGTCGCCGAGGTAGGCGGCGTCTGCCAGGATGGCTGCGGCGCGTTCGTGGTTCAGGTGGTAGGCCAACTGGGTTCACCTCCTATTGCTTCAGGAACTCCGCCAGCCACCGATCCACCCTGATTTCCGTCTCCGTCCTCAACCGCACCGGCGCGGGCTCCAGCTGGGTCAGGGGTTCAGGGTCGGCCTGCCACGCTCGCTCGAGTTCACGCTGAAGGCTGGCGAGTTGGTCGGGAGTGGGCGGCTTGCGCTGCTTGCGGGACACAGGTCAAACGATCCGCAGAGCCGCGTAACAGCGCAGGCGGTCATGCAGGCTCGGCAGGGCGCTGACGTGGCCCAGCAGGGTCGGCCAGGGCGGGCCGTTGTGGGCGTTTTTCCTACTCCATCGCGCCCAAGACCTACAGGCGGGCAACAGATCGGCGAGGTCAGGTGGTGCGGGCGATTTGGGCACGGCTCACCTCCTGACGGCATGAAAAAAGCCCGCGCAGTGGCGGGCTGATGGTGTGTGTTCGAGACAAAACTTGAAGACTAGCAAAATCGTACCTGAATCCATGAATTTGTGCAATGCCAGACGCATCTCACCCGTCCCGGCGAGCCACACCCCGGACGTAGGGCAGGTCCAGCTCCGCCCGCGCGTCCCTGAGCACCACCGCGAGGCTCAGACAAGCCAGGGCGTAGGCGGCCATTCTGGGGGCGTCCGGTTGCCACTGCCCGGCCCCGTTGAGCAGGCTGTCGGGCTTCCGGCTGCCGGGCGTGCGGATCAGGTGCAGCAGGTCACCGCACTGACGGGTCGCGGTGACGCTGCTGGCCTGCATCGTGCTGATGATCTGGCCGACCTCGCCTTCGAGGTGCTGGCCGATCGGCAGTTCGAGCATATTGCACTGATCGGGCAGGAACTCGCCGAGCGTGCTGACATAGCCCCAGCGGTCGGCGAACCCGGCGTAGCTGACGGCTGGAATCCGGACGAGGGCGCGCTCAACTTGCCAGTCGCTGAGGGCGACGTACCACCGCTCGGCGTACTGGCGGGCCTCTCTGGCCTGCTCGCGGGGGAGGGTGAGGGCCTGGGTGCTCTGGCGGCCTCGGCTGACGTAGCGGCGGCGTTCTGGTGGCATGGGCAGCGTGGCCTCCGGTGCAGTGAGCGTGAGGGTCAAGAGAGCCGCCCGAGCTTCTTGCGGATCTGGTCGGAGATTTCCGGGCCGAGGTTCAGGGGCGGGGCCGTGTACCGCGGCTCGAGCGGGCCGGGGCACCAGGGCTTGTGGCGCTTCGCCCAGGCGGTGCCGGAGAGGATGACGCCCAGCGTGCCGCGCTCTCCGGTGTAGGGCCGGTCCTGCTGGGCGCCGCAGTGCAGGCAGATGCCGCGACCATCCTTCCAGCCCGTCACGTGGGACTTGAAGGCGAGGTTGTACGGCAGGGGGCGGGACTCGAGCGTCGCGCCTTCAGGGGTGATGCGTGCGCGCCACTCGGCGAGCGCCACACCTTCCCGGCCGCCCGTTCGGGCCTGCACGTTGAGGACTTCGGCCCGGCCTTCCATCTCGCCGATGCTCCCGGCGGGCAGTGTGTAGATGCGGGTCCATTTCGGTTCAGTGCTCATCGTTTTTGTCTCCTGTGCCGCCTGAGCCGGGGCAGTCGCGCGAGGTGCAGGCGGAGGGCGGGGGTCATGGCGACACTCCGGCTGGAACTTCCAGGCTGGCGCGGAGGATCGCGCGTGCTGGCCGGAACCCCAGGGCGCGGTAGTGGTCATATCGCTGCTTCTGTTTGTGCAGAACGGCAGTGACCTGCCCGCGTGGGCTCCAGTCGTCTGTCTCGACGGGCACACCTGCAACCATGCTCGGTGGTAACGACCCCTGAACCGGGCGCGGCGCGGCGTAACCGGGTTTCATCTCCCATGGGCCTGCGTCGAGCGGGTGAAAGATCAACAGGACGATGTCGTCTGGTTTTGGTTCCAGCAGTTTCCTGGCCTGCTTCACTTCCTCCCAGAAGGCCTCGAAGTCAATGCTCACCAGCTCACCTCGAGCTGCACCGGGTCACGCTGATCCCCCGAGTTCGTCTTCTGGACCGTGTACCCCTGGCCTTCCAGGTAGGTCTTCAACCAGTCCGGCCGCTTGGGGTACAGGGTGGTGCTCGTCTTGCCCTGCTCGGCCGCCTGCGTGATCTGGCCCATGGCGGCTTCGGAGGCGGTCTTCTGTTCGACGGTCACGACCTGGGTGGCGAGCTGACGTGCTTCCTGTGCGTTCATCCTGACCTCCGTTCCAGTCCGCGGCGGGCCATCTCGCGGTCGAGGGCTTCCCAGCGCCGAAACGCGGTCCGCTGTGCGGGCGTGTCTTGGTCCTGGTATTCGTGGGCCTTACCGAGCGCCACGCTGGCCCGCGCGTAGGCGGCGGCGACCTGCTGGTCGGTCATGGCCGAGGCGTCCGGGAGGGTGGGGCGGGTCACGGGTGCAACCCCAGGTACGCCTGGATCACTGCCTGGGCCGCGCGCCAGCCGACACACACCTCCGACTGGTAGCCCTGCGCGCTCAGTCGCCGCTGCCACTCGCGTTGCGCTCGGCTGGTCTGGCCGCCGAGCTTCTTCATCTCGATGAACAGCCCGTGCTGGCCCTGCGCGGCGACCGGCAGGAAGAGGTCGGGCACGCCAGAGGTCAGGCCCTCGCGCTGGAAGCGGCCGGCCATCACGAAGCTCTTGTGGCTGCCGTTCGGGATGGCGAAGATCAGCGCCGCCCGGCTGTCGGTGTGCAGATCGCGGCACCAGTCGATCAGCCGCGCCTGATGGTCATGCTCCGACCAGACCTGCTCGAGGGCGAGGTGGGGCGGGAGGGCTTCTCGCAGCTTCGGACTCACGTCAGCCCGGCGCGCTGCAGCTCGTTCCAGACCTCTTCTCCCACGGCGGGCCCGAATCCGCACTGAGCGGCGAGCGTGCGGGACGTGCGGGTGCTCAGGCGGGTGAGGACGCGGTAGGCGTTCTGGGCGCGGCCGCTGAGGGTATCGATGGCGCGGCGCTCGGCGACCACTTCGGGCGGCTCTGCGGGCTCGGCGACCGGGGCATCCAGCGCCAGCAGCCGCGCCTGTTCTTTCCTGCCGGCGGGCGTCACCACCAGGGCGCCGGGGCTGCCGCTGCACAGCCCGTTCTTCCGGAGGTGGGTGGCGGAGTGCAGCAGTCCGGGGCGGTGCTGACCATCGAGGCCGAGCGCAATGAGTAGGTCGCCGATGGACTGCGGGTGATCGGTGAGCAACCGGAGCAGGCGACCAGCCTGGGAGCCATGGCGGACCCGGCCAACATACTCGGCTCTGGGCGGGCCGGGCGGCTCCGGGGGTGCGGGGGTCAGCAGCGCGGTGTCTCCGGCCGGCGTGCGGAGGTAGATCAGTTGGGGCGGGCCGCCCCTTGAGTTTGACGCGCCAACCCCGACGCGCACCACCAGTCCATGGCTTGCCAGGGTAGCGATGACGGTCCCGGCGCGGTTGCTCTTGAGCCCCGGGCAGGCCTGGCGGGCGGCGGTGATGGTCATCGGCTTCTCGGAGGAGAAGGCCGTCAGCAGGCGCAGGTGGTCGGTGTCGACCCGCAGAACGAAGGGAATCACCGGCCCACCGCCCGCACCCGCTGCTTCCCACCGATGCCGGGCAGCGTCTGCCGCTCGACCTTCCGCAGCGCCTTCTCGGCGGTGTTCGTGGCCCGCCGCTGGACGCACTTCTCGCTCCCGCACACCCGGCCGGGAGACGGGCTCCGGCCCCCGCAGTGGCGGCAGCTCACGCGGACACCTTTGGCTCGGGGAGCAACCGAGCCTGAATCAGGACTTCGAGCAGTGCGCGGCAACGAGTGACCGCGGTCGCCGTGGCGACATTGGCCAGCAAGACACCACCGAAATAATCAAATTCATCGAACGCACCAGAGCGGTTGTTCGTCATCAGGTACAGCACCTCCCCGTACTGTTTGGCGAAGCCCAGCGCGATGATCCGGGCCTCGATCTCGGCGGCCGTGTCGAGGCGCGTGGCGTAGGGCGGCGGGCCGGGCCAGTGCGAGGCATAGCCCGGGGTGTCGCGGATACCGAGTTCCCACGTGGCACGGTGTGGCCTGCGGCGCCGGTCGCCCTTCGAAGGGGCATACCCCATCCAGCGCGCCAGGGTCTGCTCCAATTGCTTGGGAGACAGGCTCACCACGCGGGCGAAGGGCACGTACTCCTCGCTCACGGCTGAACCTCGGCGGAGCAGAACCCGGCGGGGTCGCGGCCCAGCGCCTTGCCCAGCTCATCCCAGAAATAAGGCGGGGCATAGGGGTTGCGGCCTTCGCTCCATCCAAGGCGATTGCCATACAGGCTCTCTGCTGCCGCCACCTGCGCAGCTTGCGTCTCGATCAGCTTGGCCGCTTCCATCAGCTCACGTGCGGCATCGGGTTCCATTCCCAGGGCGATGTTGCGCAGGGCGGTCGCTCGGCCCGCCATCAGCCGATCACGATCCGCAGCGCCTTCGTGGGGCGGAACAGTCGCCACCAGGGGCGCAGGGTGACCTGTTCGGACCGGGGGTTACACCAGGGCCTTGCCCAGCGCCAGATTTCCTGCTTCTCGGCCAGGAAGATGTGCTGGCCTTTCTGGGGGCCGTTGAGCACGAAGCCTGTTTCGTCGTAGTAGAAGGTGGCGGTGACCTCGCCGGAGATGGCGTGGATCTGCTCGGTGTCTTCGGTCAGTGGGTCGGTCGGGTGCATGGCGTCTCCAGGGCAGCAGGCACCCCGCCTGGGCGCGTGCCGGGGCGGGGGTGAGGGAGGGAGAGGTGGGTTGTGGGCGTGGAGGCTAGGTGTTCAGCGCAGTCGCAAACGCCCACTCATCCGCGCCGACCACTGCCGCGCCGGTCGCCTGATGGACCTCCCGGATGGGGATGTGCAGCTGCTCGGCCAACTCGCAGCGCTCCGCGAGTGACCCAACGGTGGTCAGCGCCTGAGCAGTGACGAGAGCGACGGCGGCGGGGTGGCCTTTGTCCCCGAGCGGGAAGAGCCGGGTGCCGGGAATCTTCATCGTCGCCACCGGCTTCAGGTACGCCGCGAGGGGCTCCGGAAGGAACTGCAGGCCGGGCCATGACCCGCCAGCGGGGATGATCAGCGAGCGGTTCTGCTCAAGCTGAACCACCACCAGGCCTTCGAGCACCAGGAAGGAAACCTCAATCGCGGGTCCGGCAATGGATTGTTCGTGTGTGGTCATTTGCGTCTCCTTGGCTGGCATGAACGCGCCCCGGGCACCGGGCTGGTGCTGGGGCGGGAGCATAGCGTCTCAATTTGTGACGCTATGGAATTGAGTTGAGGAGGCTACTTCTTGAGGTGCTTCCTCAGCTCTGTCAGGCCGTGAGGCGTGGCCCAGAAGACCTTCACCGAGCCGTCAGCCGCGCCCTGGTGCGGAACCTCGGCCATGTAGAAGTGGTCGAGCAGCGACTGGATCGTCCTGCGCGTTGGCGTCCAGGTCGTCTGGGAGAGGAAGGGCGGGCAGTCGTGTAGCGAGATGGGTCCGTCGCCAGTTTGGTGGCCCACTGCACCTGCTCGGAGGCATTGCAGGACGGCTTCCTGGGTTGCGGATAGCGGCATGGCGGTCTCCAATGGCGCACCCCAGCGAGGGCTGGGGCGGGAGCGGGGAAGGGTTGGGACACTGTCACAACTGGCGACGGTGGGGAGGGGAGAACGGCCAAGGTATAAAATAGTTACTCCGTTCTCCCGGGCCGGGCTACATCGTGAGGTTGCTCGTCTCGCTTGCGAGGCTCTGGAAGGTCGCGCTCTCAGCGTGGAACTGGAGTTTGGCCGAGGTGTCGCGTGCGCCCTGGCGCTGCTTGCCGATGATGATCTCGCCGACGCCCTGGTAGGCGCTCTCCTTGTTGTAATACTCGTCCCTGTAGACGAACAGGATGTTGTCGGCGTCTTCCTCGATGCGCCCGGACTGCCGCAGGTCGGCCATCTTGGGCCGCTTGTCCGGGCGTGACTCCAGCCCTCGGTTGAGCTGGTGCAGCACCAGGATCGGCAGGTCGAGCTGAATCGCCAGGGTCTTCAGGGCGCGGCTGATGATGCCCAGCTTCTGCGTGTCGTTCTCATCCCCGTCGCGGCCCGGCACGCTGATCAGGCCCAGGTAGTCGATCACCAGCAGGTCGAGGCGCCCCGCCTGCTTCAGGTGCGTGCTCAGGCGCTCGATGGCTTGCAGGGTGGTGTCCGGCTGGTCGATGTAGTTCGGCAGACCGTTCAGGGCCCGGCGCTCGGCGGCGGCGCTCAGTCGGCCCATCTGGAGTTCGTTCAGCTCACCGGAGAGGGCGGGCTTCAGGCCGACCCGCGCGGCGTGGCAGAGCTGGCGCATGGCGATGTGGAACGCCTTCATCTCCAGGCTGAGCACCTGCACGTGCTTGCCGCGCGCTGCCACCCGCTCGGCGATTCCGATGGCGAGGCTGCTTTTGCCCATACTCGGCCGGGCGCCCAGCACCGTCAGGCTGCCGGGGTGGAACCCCCCGAACTCGCGGTCGAGGTCCGGGAAGCCGGTCCGGATGGCCGGGCTCTCTCCGCTGCCCAGCAGTCGCAGGTAGGCGATGGCGCTCTGGTCGGCCGTGGCCCCGGTGATGATGTGGCTGGTGGCCCGCTGTGTGGGCGTGGGCACCCGGGCGGCGAGGTCCTGAAGGTCGGCCGTGGGGAGCGGCTGGGTGTCCATCCCGGCCTCCGCGCGGGCCACCTGCAGGCCGTGGCTGAGCACCAGGCGCCGGGCGTAGCGGTCGCGCACGATCTCCGCGTAGGCCCCGGTGTTGTAGGCGTAGGGCGTCTGCTCGCCCAGCCCGATCAGGTACGCCGGGCCGCCGATCTCGTCGAGCATCGTGCTGCTGGCTGTCAGGCCCGGCTGGCTGGCGAGCGAACTGGTGAGCGTGATCAGGTCCACCGCCTGCGTGCTCGCCATCAGCGCGTGCATCGACGCCCAGATGTGCCGGTGACGGCCCAGGAAGAACGCGTCAGCCGGCAGGTCGCTCACGCCCGGCCACTGGTCATTGTCGAGCAGCACCCCACCCAGCAGGCCGATCTCGGCCGCCTCGTCGTGCGGTGGGGTGCGGTTCCAGAGCTGGGCATCGTTCACGGCGCTCACCGGAGCACCTCGACGCCCTGCCCGATCTGGTCATACCGCACGTACGCCCGGGCGTCGTCCTCGGCATCGGTGAGCAGCTGGGTGCTGTGCAGGTCGATCACCGTGGCCGTGCCACCGTCAGGCCAGCGCAGGCGGTCGCCCACCTGGACCTCGCGGGCCGACACCTGCTGGGCGGGCGGGGCCACGTCCTGCCCGTACTGGGCCTTCAGGGCGTCCGGCCACTCGCGCTCCCGGTTGAGCAGGAACACCATCGCGTACCCGGCCACCCGGACGTTCGCCACGGTCGGCGCGAGCTTCCAGGCCAGCCGCAGGAAGTCTGGGGTGTAGCTCTCGGCCCAGCGGGCGAGGTGCAGGCGGTTGGCGGTCACGAAGTTGTAACCGGCCAGGGCGAGGAAGAACTCGACCGCGTCGTGGTCATCGCCGTGATGCTCGGCGCGGTGCGGCGTCGCGGCGGGCGCCAGGCTCTCGCTTCCCCCCTGTGAGCGTTCGGCCTCTGGGGTCGCCTTGGGATCTTTCAACGGCTCCTGTGAGGGCGAAGCCTGGGGTGGCGCGTCAGCGCTGCCGGCGTCAGCCGGGTCTGGGGTTTGTGTGTTTGGGTTTGGGGTGCGCGAGCCTGCCCAGCGTATCCATTCAGCCCCTGTAGCTAGCTTGTACTTCCTTCTACTTCCTTCTACTTCCTTCAGGGGCTGTTTTTCTTCGTGTGGGACGGCGTTTTTCTGCCCGTTTTGCGAACGTCCGTGCGAACGGCTGTTCGCATTTCCGTTCGCATCTGTGTTCGCACCGACGTTCGGATCGGAGGGGTTAGTGTATTTCCATAGCCTCCCGACCCGGCCGCAGAAGCCCAGACTTTCGAGGGTCGCCAGGGCCTTCTCGACGGCTCGCTGGCCCAGCTCCGTCTCGACCTGAATCTCGGCTACGCTCATCGGGGGTTTCTGGGTGTAGTTGGCGCGTTCGGCGAGGGCGGTCAGCGTCCGGCTGGTGGCGCTGCCGTGGCGCTTCTGGAAGTCGATGACGGGGGTTTCCATGAGGGAGTAGGTGCCGGCCTCGCGCTTCCGGGTGGTGCGGGTGGGCGTCTCGGGAGCGAACTGGATCACGGCGGTCACAGCTGCACTCCGGCGGCCGTCCAGATGTCCCGGAGCATCCCGGGGGCGAGCTTCCAGCCGGTGCGCAGGCTGCTGCTCAGGTGCGCGGTCTGCTCGTCGTCCAGGCCCCGCACGAACTCGGCGTAAGGGCGGTGCACGCCCGCCTGGGTCCAGAGGTCCCGGAACTCGGCCGGGCTGGCCGGGTACATGATCTCAGCGATGCTGTCCCGCTGCTCGGTGCTCATCTCGTTCCGGCCGATCTGGGCGGCCGGGGTGTGGGTGTGAAGAGTGGTCACGGTGGAACTCCAGGCCGTCTAAACCTCCGGTACGTTGACCGGAGCCCCAGGGACGGCTATCCTGTGGGTAAGGCGAATGCCTCCCGCTCGCCAGCGGGAACAATTTGAATCGATCGGCAACACCCTCTTCTAGTCTCCCCAGACCTGAGGGTGTTTCCCTTTGGCCTATTGCTCGGTGGCCGCCGGGTTAGGGAAAGTGTATCAGCCGGATGGGGGATACATCACGTTCTGCAACGCGGCGCATTCGGTGGGGTAAGTGCCTCCCCAGTGACCCCGAAACCAGTCGAGTTCATCGAGCAGGTCGGTGTCGGCCAGGGTTTTGAGGTATGCGGTACGCACCTCGCGGGCACCCTGAGCGAGGCTGGGCGTGTAACTGGGGTCGGTGCGGGTGGTGAGCAGCTCAATCACCGCGCTGCGCTGTGTGGGGCTGAGGGTCGGCACCCGATCACGCAGGCTGGTCCAGCTGCAGGTTCTGCTGGGTCATGCCCTTCTGCATCCAGGCCAGTCCTTTCGGCGTGACGCGAGTGACGTGACTGACCTTCTGCGGCTGGCCTTCACCGGCCGGGCGGGGTGAGGTCTTAACCTTGAAGTAGCCTCGGTCGAGGTGCGACTGGTAGGGCAGGTTGTGGTGCTCGCCGCCAGTGATCAGCGCCTTGCGCTCACGCAGCAGCTGGAACAGGCGGATCTCGCCGGTCCCGAGGATCTTCGCGGCGTCGCCGACTGCGTAGGTGCCGTCGGCGCTGATCAGGGCGTCATACACCTCGGCTTTGGGCGTCATGACCTCGACCTGAGTGACCAGGGCGCGGCGTTCGGTCTCGGCCTCGATGAACTTCTGCGCCAGCACCAGCGGATCGCTGATGTCGAAGGCGGGGGCGGCTTGGGGGTGGGTGTAGCTGCCGGTCTTGCGGATGGCGGGGATGACGTCTTCAGTCACCCACACCTGGAAGGGCTCGGCGCTGGGGCTGTCGCTGCGGAGAACGGTGCGGTACATGCCGCTCTCGTTGACGAAAATGGCGTCACCCTGACGGCCTAAGCTGAGCTTAGCCCGTTGTTTCGGCTGCAATCTCTGCGCAACCATGCTGGGGTTCTGGAGATTCAGGGCGCGGCAGAGGTCGAGGAGCAGGAACCAGGGTTCCCCATCGACGATCTGGAGGCGCACCTGGGAGAAGTTGAAGTCGAAGACCTGGAGTTCTGTGCCTTCCATGTCGAACCTCTCTAAGGGTGAAGGGGCGGTTGCTTGATGGTTGGTTGATATAAGGTGCTTCGGCCCTCTCTGGGAGGGCGTATCTTGTCTTTCGCGTGTTGTCATGCGCCTCGCCGCTGTGGCGCCTTCGGTCCCCCGCACCGGGTTGGGTGCAGTGCTCCGGCGTCCTGGGCATCGTGCTGTTGTGCAGTGGCTCTGTGTCGCTGCTGGACCGTCCGACGACGGCGAGCCCCAGCAGCCGCTCGGGCGGGTCAGCCGCGCGGGTGGTGCTGTAGCAGTGCGTCCCAGAGGGCCAAGGAAAGTGCGTGTGCGGATGAATCGCCCGTGGCCTTGTACCGGATGGTCGCGCCGATCTCTGGCTGGATCAGAACCCGCGCGCCGATGTGACGCAGGGCGGGTACGGTCTTCAAGCCGAATCCCCAGCCCTGCAAGACGCAGAAGCGCTGCATGGCGCCCAACACGCGGTCAATGCTGCCCTGATCACCCTGGAGTTCCCCGACGGTGTATTGACGACCTTCAACGGTCATGTAGTACTGGCCGTCTTCAATGAACTTAGGCGCGCGTTTGGCGATGCCGCGGAGAGCAGAAACAAAATCCGTCGCCTCGCTCACGCCAGCGCCTCGGCGGGCAGCGCGGGCAGGGGCTGGGAGGGTTCCGGCTGAGCGTTCACTTGCCGACCTCAGGCAAGGTCCGTCGAGGTCCGAACGGGCTGTGCACCTTCATGCCGATGCATATGTACCGCGCGGCCGGGTCATCAATTCGGACGCCACAAGCAGCGCAGCGCCACACGCCGTCGTCTCCTGCCTTGACCTTGCCCGCGTAGTCTCTTTCGGCTGTCTCGAACCGGTGCCCGGTCATCTCGTTGCCTCCTGTGGAATGGCGACCGGCCCCGCCGAAACACCGGCAGGAGCGGGGTGGGTGGCGGAGTAGGCTGAGAGTGGAGGTAAGACAATGGATGTAGAAGAAAAGCGATCAACGAAAGCTTTGGAGTACGCGTATACGCTAGTAACGAACGTGTACACCTTGAGTGGCATCAAGACCGTCGTCTCGGGAGGGCACAGTCGATCAGATACGACGTTGGGAACCATGTGGAAAGACATCGATTTGAACGACGCCGAAGCCGTAAAAGGCCGCATGAAAGAAATCGCCGATCTCATCGGTGATCTGGCGTCTCGGATTGATCAGGCCTGAAATAGACGGCCTGCGCAGCCATCACGTCGTCAACTGTCCCTGAGAACTTCACCGTTCGCCAAGGCATCCCGCCAGCGTGAAAATCCTGAATCGTCACCGTCACCACGGCCTGCCCGGTTGCACCCGGTCGGGCCGATCTCACTGCTGCCAGCACGCGCTTGAGTAGGGTCATACCGTTGCCTCCTGTGGCATGGCGCCCGCTCCCGCCGAAGCACCGGCAGAAGCGGGGAGAGGGGT
>Ga0160428_1000335_pt1 | contig 55059 bp, 65 predicted proteins | sample SolpanmetagenomM_FD_108198 | JGI IMG/M metagenome (GOLD analysis project Ga0160428, IMG submission 108198) | Solar panel surface microbial communities from Lawrence Berkeley National Laboratory, California, USA - M | ecosystem: Engineered > Built environment > Solar panel > Unclassified ... | reverse complement strand
AGAACTGTTCCTTAAGGGAACAGAAACCATTCAGGAGGGCAGAGCAAGACCTTATATGCTGAAGCTACAAAGCTACACCATGAAGTTCTGTCTGAAGCGCATACGCCTCGCATGCACAATTCACACACCACCAAGTCCCAGCTTTTACTATCATCCAGCGTATCAGGCAGACTCCTGTACGCCTATCAGATACGTACTAAGGGGAGAACTCGTTAGCCGTGCTACATCTCTGGAGTATTGTCAGCTGAGTGTCTGAAAGAGGGTAGTATCTAAAGGATAGAGATAAGCAGCACTGCTACTGCCAATGGGAAAGGGGATGCGCTGCCGTGTGACCTGGAAGATATCAGTAGCGCAAGTGACATGGGGATGTAACTTAGCCTGGACTGCGTAGCGCATGTATCGCATGCGCCTCGCAGGTACAACGATACTGTGCTCAAAGGGTCCAGAAGCGAAGGGGGCAAAGGAACTGGAGATCCGTTACAAAAGTTAAGCATTATCTAAATAAGGCACTATTATATATATCTTTTATTTAGCATTAAACATTTAACGTATTGATTATACTCTAATAAATAAATAAAAAATAGTTTTATAAGCAGTTTAAGTTATAATATAATAAAAACGTACCTTTCTTAGTGCACTCTAAAACAAAATCTTAATATCTAACGCTAAGAGTATTTTTATTGTCTATAATATTTCATTATTCTTAATATACGTTTTAATTAAAAAAAAACTTTATGGATAAATAGACTAACGGAACGTTGGGTAAATCTTAAAAAGTGTTTTTTCAAGCCACTTAATAAGATTACCCAAGTGACAATGCTGGCATAAGTAATAAAAAAGGGATTATCCCTCGCCTTAACAAGACTGTGATATAGTACGGGCGGAAGGTCTCTTACGCGAGTTGCACATTTCGTGCACCCCGTTCACGAAACTGTTATCATGTCACGTCACGAACAAGCAGGGTAGAGGAGTATAATAGAGACGAAGGTGAAGTCACTATAGGGGAGAGAATATCTCATAAAAGTTGTATTAGTGGAGTCCCACTGCCAATGGCCCACTATCCCATCTCAATAACGAGGCCCGTCTTCTGCAACCCCAGCTTCTTAAATAAGTCATGCCTCGCCCACCAGCTGCGCAACCTCTTCCCGAATATGTAGACCGGCACCGCAAGGAGAGCCATGAAGATGGTGGTACCGCCAAAAGTGTACATGATCTGTGTCGGTCCTGCACTCTCCACCCAGGGATTCGCAAAGTTGCTCAGGCCGTAAAACATAAAGTTCTATAACAGGCTCGACGTCAGTGAACGTTGAGGCAATGCATTTAGGGCGACTTACCTTGAACAGCATGTTCATGATGAACATCTCGCTTGAAAGACTACACCGACGTATTAGATGGAGGCTGGATGAAGATGAAGAACTTTAAGTACATACTTGCGGAAGGCATCGAGACCATATGACAGAGTCGCGAACATGCCAGTGATGACTCCACAAAGCATCACGCCCTGCAAAAAGGCACAGAGGATGGCGTTCGCACCGATAGATGCTGCATAGCCCCAGCTGAACATACCGATAGCGCAGAGGACACACGATACTGACATAAACACCAGACGAAACTCTGGTTCGTAGACACCGTTGTTTTTCCTGGTCATCCATTTGATGATGGGGTCGCTACAGGCACCAGTGAAAATGGCAGCGATCAAGCCACCAAGGAAAGGACCTGTGCCAAGATATCCTACTTGAGCCGAGCTGTAGTTCCACGGTGGTCCGGAGAAGATGCCACTCTGGATAATGGCGCAGCCGACGTACCTAAATGGCTTGCAGTCAGCTTCCTTGTCTCCTACCACATCACCTTCGATGTCGACCTATACGTACCATGCATTGAGCAAGCCAGAAGTGATGATAGCATAACAAGCAGCAGGATTAGTCAGGGTCAGGAATGGTCCAGCAAGATCCTTGACGAATGAGTCATTGTGGTACACTCCTGTGTACACAGCCATCTCTTGCACAAATGTCTTTTTCGGTATGATGGCCTCGGACGAGCGAGAATGGCTCGATACCTCAGAAGTCTCTGCTTCAGCCCGCTTAGGTAGTGTGTCTTCAACGAATTGGGCCTGTGACTTATCCAGGGTATCAACTTTTTCGATCTTGTCCATCTCTGTGTTCTTCTCGTCGCGGCCAAGGTCAGTCTCGTATCTGGCATCACGGAGGAAGGTTGTCTCGGGGCTGAAGAACAGCATAAGACAGAATTGGATGACCAAGAAGATCTGAAATAAGTGGAACAACCACAGCCAGCCAAGACTCTGGAAGACCTGCCCACAGATAATCGTTGCCAGGCCATTAGCAGCATTCAGCACAAAGTTAACGATAGCAAGTCGGGCGCCACGTTCGTGCACAAAGTAGAGGTCTCCGATGGTTGCAACCAGCAAACTTTCAAAGGCGGAGGTGCTAAAACCCTGCACAATGCGAGCAGCTAGAAGATAGTTGTAGGAGATCTTGCTTTCGCCAATAGCAGTGCCGATGATACCGAAGAGAGTTGAGGCTAGGTAGACTGGACGCTTGCCATATTTACGTGAGAGTGCACACGCGAACGGACCAATACAGCCTGCTGCCAGTAAGTTGTAGCCTGAGACCAGGACGACCTGGGAGATGGGCATCCCGAGTTGTTGTGAGATGGGAAAGAAGGAAGCGTTGAGTAGAGGACCGTTGGTCGCAGCGTTTAGCATGCCACCGAGGGTTAGAATCGCTATGATGACTTCCTTCTTGAAGAGTGGCCAATTTAAGGGATCATTGGGGTTGTCCGATGGCTGGGGATTTAGGACAATGTGCGCATTGCGACCTGTTCCTCTCTTCAACCCATGCGTGACCTGCTCGGCGTGGGCAGTATGGTCGTCGAGTATGACTGTTCCGGGTACATGTGCTAGCTTGCGATCTGGATGGTAAACTGTCAGCACGAGGTATGGTATGCGAGTATGGAACATAATGTAGCTCTGATCTGATATACAGTACCTGACAAGACACCTAGACCCATACTTGCTTCACTTGGACAACCGAACGTCTAACAGCTCTTGAGAATGGCAAATGATGGAAAAGGCACGTAACGACAAGATCCTCTGTCTTGTCTTACAGGTATCACAAGAAGCACGCGAAGACACTCGAGGGCGAGGAGGACATGTGTTGCCTTTTGAGCCATCCACGGCAAGACTGCACTCGCGAACATGCCGGTGGGTCTGAGGTGAAGGAGAACGACGGGAAGGAGATTCAGCAGCATGGCTGAATTGACTGGACCACAGAGGAGCACAAAGAATTGAGAATGAGGGGGAATGAGGGGCCCCAGGATGAGCGTTGATCGAAGTGGAGGCGCGATTGATCCATGTGGGACGAGTTCGGGTCAAGACGAGACGAGATAAATTGACAGGTAAGGCTGACGAATCTCGAGAGTGAGAGACGAAGTAAAGCGGCACGAGGTTGCAGCCCCCCACCTTACGACGCTGCGTAGATAACGCTACAGAGCGGGGACGTCTATTTCGGCTAGTTGTGTCGCCCTAAAGGCGAGTGTATGCACTCCTATCATAGACCACTTTATTGCTGAAAAGATTGTGTGATGAGAGAATCTATAGGTTTACCGCAGGCTTCCTGCTAGATCCAATGATCGCACGTAGTGTTCTTGAACTCGCTTCGTTGGACGGCACACCTTATCAGTACCTCCTTGTTGTCAAGTTCAGAATGTACATCTGCAAGGTATACGTACATACCCCTCATCTTCTACCGTATCAGTCGGCGCAGCCTCTCTTTTCAACGAGTGCAGCACTGTACCCGTAGCAAGTGACCTCTAGAGTATCTTGCACCAATCATACTAGGATGCTTTTACATGCATGCATCCATGCATTGCTTATATATATACACATAGTTAAGATTATGGCTTACAGGACACCCGTCAATCATCTGACATCGTCCCCGCAGACAAGGCTCTGGTCTGGTGGGGCAGTGTCGCTGTAAGCGCTTGTGTGACGCCAACGTGTCAGCTTACTTGCCTACTTCTTTCCATGTACGAATTGATATCTGAGACACTGGTCCGCTGATCACAGACTTGTTTCTCCGTCCGACCAGAAATATTTCCTGCTCCTGGTCAACCACATCTTCGCTTGGCGGTGCAAAATTACAGCATCGTCAACAACCTTTCCAAATCTCGTAAAGATGACTTCAAAAGGGGATGGTGATCTATGGCTTGAAGCAGTCGCCAAATATGTGAGGCAGACAGGACGGACTCTGAAACCGGATACCACCTTGTTCAAAGTCCAGTCTCTCGACGATTTGGGCAAAGCAGTCGAGAACGAGACAAAAAGACTCTCCAAGTTCCGTGAAGATCATGGCAAAGTCTATGTCGCTTTACGCAAATGCATCAAACCGCTCGAGTGTATGACTGACCTTGCACAGACCGTCGTAAGTGTCACCCCTTACGCACCGGTTGCTGTGGTGTTTGGTGCTGCAAAGCATCTATTGGAAGCCTGTGATACAGTGAGCAATGGTTACGACAGCGTACAGGAGCTTTTCAGGTCCATTACTGAGATCACGGAGCGCATTCAAGGAGCCAAGACCGATAAGATGGACGACCTGTTGCGAAGGAAGCTGACAGACATCTTGTCATTCATTCTCGAAATCATTGGCAAGAGCGAAGAAATGATCGAGAAAGGACGCGTAAAACAATGGGCCCGAGCAGTGTTCGTGAAAGAGGATGTCATCAAGAACGACATTGCACGTCTGGACAAATATGTGCAGTCGGAGCTCGGACTCGTTATACACCTTGTCCTTCGTCGTCAAGGAGAAATTCAAGACAGCGTCGAGACTATCAAGACCTCAACCGCCGAGGGATTTAGAACCGTGAAAGACATGCTGACCAACCAGCAAAACAATGTGAGCACATTCTGTTTTCCGAGTCCAGAATTATACGTATCCTTATCTTGACCTTCAATCTCGGTCTATGCTAATAGCCCTAAAGGAGATTCAGACGAAACGCAACGAGACCGAAGAGAAGGAGATGAAAGAAATGCTCAGCAAACTTAGCGCCGCTGCCGATCCAATCGTTAGACGAGAACATGACGAGATCATGGACAAGCTCACTAAAGGGACCGGAGACTGGTTGCAGAAAGAACCTCTGTTTGCGGCTTGGCGAGAAGAGAAAGCACCACTTCTATGGATCTTCGGAAGACCTGGTACAGGAAAAACATATTTGGCGGCCAAGACTGTTGATATCTTGCAAAGACTATACCCCCGACAACCCGATGGCACCAACTTGACATCTGTGAGCTACTTTTATATCAAGGGAGGCGACCCCAATCTGGTCGACCTCGTGCAACTTTTGAAAGTGGTTGCCCTACAGATTGCAGAGGTCAATGATCGTTTCAAGAAGTTTGCAACATCTGTGGTACAGAAACCGGACAGCCTGATCTCTGCAAGGCAGACATGGGAGAGCCTATTTCTGAAGTTCTTCACAGAGACTGAAGTTTCGACAGTGGCGACAAGCCTATCATTCGTTGTCATTGACGGACTTGACGAAGCGCCTGACCGAGAAAGGACGCAGTTCATTGAAATGTTGGCAAAGTTGGTTGAGAGAACAGACTCGAGCAAAAGATGCCGTATACAGATTGCTGTATTTGCCCGTCCTGAGATACAAGGCGTTGCTGGTTTTGAGAGAGTTAGCTTCCAAAGCCAGAAGAAAGTGATCGAAATAACTTCTAACAGGAACAAGGAGGATATCGAAGCTTTCATCAAGTCCAAAGTAAGAAGTGTCAAGGCTCTGCGTGATCTGGATTCGCTCAAACCAGGAACTAAAAAGACCAAGAGAGACTTCCAAAGACTCCTGAAGAGGATAATGACAACTGTGAAAGAGAAGTCGAATGGTATGTTCAAATGGGCCGAGCTGGTCTTCGATACGATTTCGATCCTCGATACACCAGAAGAAGTCAACGTTGCACTGGACGATGCTCCATTGAAGCTCAAGGAGATGATCCACCTGACTCTTAGACGGCTAGAGGTCCAAAAACCTTCCAGTGTGGTCTACTTGCGACAGTCATTGATGCTAGCGTTTTGTGCTTTCCGGCCATTCACTATCGCGGAAATTTGGATGATATTGTATCTCACAATATACGAGCAGTGTAACGGTATCGAGAACGATATGCAAGCACAATATGGAAGCATATTTGAACTGTCTCCAGAGACAAGAAGCGAAGGATCGGTTGTTGAAAAAGATGAGCCGGAAAAGAGAGAAAGACCTAGTCTGTTTGATGACTCCTCTGATCACGACGAAACTGACGAATCCCTCGACGATGACGATGACGACAATACAGTTTCCGACGGCAGCGACTCCATTGAAGATGAACAATCAGCTCTACACTCTGATAACTTTGGTTTTAGCGGCTCGTATGGCCACTATCAGGATCTGGATCCGCGTTGGTCTTCAATAACTGTGAACTTCAGCCATGCAAGTATTCGTGATTACCTGGCAGAAGAGGCTAACCCTGTGAAACGGCAATGGTACGACTGTAGTCTCATTATTGCAGACCCGAACGTCGCGCATCTCCACCTTGCCTTCGTCTGTGTTCGGATATTCACAGGTGACGTTGCAGAATCTTACAACGTTCCCAGTTTGAAGGACTACGCAAAGCGGCATTACATGAAGCATCTAGCCCATGTAGACTTCGCAGCTATTGACGCCTCTAACCACATGGAAGAAATGCTCAAGATCGCAGAGTTGTTTTACGATGCTACTCTTCTGCTCAAATCTTGCGAGGATGACCAGGATGATCTTTTCGCGGCGGGATACGAAAGAACGGACTATTTCATCGAGAGCTGGATGACAACATCGAACTACTCCTGCAAAGTTCGACAGCTACTTGGTCGAGTCACAGATCATCTGACTGGAGAGCGGAAACAATGGGCAGACCGCGCGCTCCGATCAGCAAGAGCACTTTTTGAACCTCTAGCTTTGGAGTGTCAGCGCATCTGGCTGACCAAAACAGGCTGGGATGACAGTGCATACCTCGACAAATCCCAACGTCTTGTTGGGATCCTTTTCGCTTATCACAGCTTGGTAAGTGTGTAACAATTGTACTTGGAATCTGCAGGCTGACCACAATTAGACGGACGATGGAGATAACCCGGAAAAGTACCTGGTAGACTTCGACACAGGTGCGTATCTCAATTATTTGCCCTTAGACACACTAAAGGCACTGGCACACTCGTCGAATTTAGTACACTCAGAACATTGGTATACCGGCCTTGCCTGGATCATGAAGGACTGCGGATACTTCGACGACGCTATCGAACATTTTGAGGCGGCGCTCACGCCCGATTCCCCTGCCTGGGTCGCTATGGAGGGCCTAGGAATATGCTATGGGGTTTGCGGCGAATACTTGAAGGCCATAGACTGGATGCAGAAGGCTATTCAGAGCGTAGAAACCATACCGGGCTTGGAGGATATAGCGTTTTACATGCGACCAAGTATAGCGGCGTGGCATCAACAGCTCGGAAACGCATCACAAGCCGCAGACAGTGCTCGGGAAGCGTATTCTGCCAGTAAAGAGTTCCACTACGGAACTGGTACTGCCAGTGATGATAAAATCCTGCAGGCTACCGAACAGTACATCGAGGCCTTGCTCGAGATGGAGTCATATGATGAACTGGGTGACCTAATTCTAGAGCTGGATTCTCAGCCTACTTGCCGTCAATTATCTCTGCTTGAAGTTCTACTGCAAGCGCAATACCCTTCCCCATATCAAGGTGGATTGCATGACAAGCTTGGATTGATCTTGAGCATCAAGAAGGAAGACGACGACCTTAAGGAAATAATCCAAGCTGCTGTAATCCAGTCGGGCACTCGCCATGAAAATGAGGCTGATGTTGGCATCACGAAAGGCAATCCTTTCCACAGCAATTGGCTTCGTCTGCAAGCCGCAAGATGGAATCTACGCTGGTCTGAAACCCCAGAGAGCAGCATGAGCATCCTCGAAACACTGATCGAAGACATTCACAACAGTGACCCCATTCTGCAGCAGCGTCAGGTCTGGTTGCGAGATAGAGCGGCAGGCCTTCTTAGCCAGATATACTTCGAAGCTGCACTGGAAGAGGATGGGCCAGCGTCGGATCGACCTCTTACAAAGCATGAGATGACATTTCCTGAATCAATCTCGAAGCTCAGTGCACTGGCTACGCATCAGCAGGGTGGCGACTATCACTATCGAGTAGCTTACTCCGCTATGCTCTACGGAATTTGGCTACGCGAGAAGGGCGCAAACGAAGACGTATGGCGTGCTTGCTTTCTTCCGTCAATCAAGCATGCCATTTTCCTCTTAACTGACGATGATCCTCTCAACGACCAAGATGCGTATTGCGAACTAGGCACAGCACTGTTGCTTGCGGGCGATGAGACGGCCGCGAGCATTGCGCTTGGTATATCCTTGAAGCCACTTGCGGACTACCATGATCGGATGGCTTCACTGAAGTTTGATGACGATATCAGCGACTCAAATGCCTCTTCCGAGAAGGCAGACAGTATTGCTGGGGCTCTAGTCCGATCCTACAGTCCAAGAGCTCAAGTACTGGACATTGATGTAACAATTAATGCGGACTGCAGCGAGGGAAACAATGACGGTGCGAGCCAAGCAGACTTCAACGAGAAACTTGCAGGCTTCGAACTCCGGTTCACTTGCGACGGACCTTGTGGTCGTCCCTCTCGTAACTACAAGGAGCTACATTTTTGTATGTTCTGTGATGACATTTGTTTCTGTGAAAGCTGCGTCAAGCTGCTTAAAGATGAAAAGATGCCATTTCGTATCTGTAGTGTGGAACATCCCCTTGTACAGGTAATCCCTTTCACACCAGAAGCTAAAGACATGGTGGACAGTCTCGTCGCTCGTGATTTCACGCCACAGACCCAGTGGCTGCAAGAATTGAGCACAACTTGGGGTCTTTGAATAGATATGACGGTTTCGACAAGTGATGGAAAGTCATTGTAGAAGGTGGGAGATGTTGTCATATTGGCAGGCACCCAAACGACGGGAGGAGTTGAGGCACAATAACGTGAAATATATGTAAATGGAATGAGGCGCATTGTGGTTGCCATAAAGTTGATCCAAGTTGATGTTGGTGGCAAATTTTAATCAAGACAAGCATGCCACACTGTCACGTGACTAGTTACTTTGCTCCTTCTGTTACTCCGTCGCCGAGCCTTTCCTCTCCTCTGCTTAAGCATGTGACTTCAGGTACACTTATAGCACTCCACTCCCCTTCGCATGTTGATTGCATTGAAAAATCCATCTTCAATACTCTATTCACATTATCTGTAACATCGTACTATCGTGCTTAAAATCGCTCTCGCTTCACTTTTCTTTTTAAGCACCAAGCAAGAACATGAAAGTCATCATCACAGGCAGTTCAGGTTTCATCGGCACCCACATCATCAAACAATGCATCTCCGATCCCTCAATAACACAAATCTTTGCCTGGACCCGTAAACCCCTTGGAGCATCCATCTCATCTGAGGAAAAGGTCAAGGAAATCATCGTGCACGACTTCATGAAGCTCGATGATGTGATTGAGCAATGCGCTGGGGCTAGTGCTTGTATCTGGTATGCCTCGTTAAGATAAATAGCAGATAGCTACTAGGAGCGATACCAATGCTAACGATACAAGGTCACTCGGCATGACACCTGGCAAGCTCGACATGAAGACTAGCAGACATGTCAGTGTCGACTACACGATGCATGCCTTAGCAGAGTTCAAGCGCAAACTACAACCACAGCTTCCAGTTGGCACTTCGTTCAAATTCGCCTATATCAGTGGTGTCATGGTTGAGCGTGACCAGACGAAGAAGCTGTGGTTTGCTGAGGAAGTCAGACATATTAGGGTATGTTACGTTTTCTTCTCTCTTGAATAAGTCGTGTTCTGTTATTATCGTTAACTAATATTGGACGCAACAGGGTGAGGTTGAGAATGCACTTTGTTGCTTCGCCAAGGAAGAAGAGAAGAAAGGCAATGTGCAGGTTATGGTGGCAAGACCTGCTTTTGTTGCTGGTGATGAGTCGCCCTTGTGGATTAGGGCGCTTGTTATGGCTGGAGTGGCGAGCATTAGAGTTGAGAAGTTGGCGGAGACGTTGCTAAAGTTTGCGGAACGAGGTAGTGAGAAAGTGATCTGGGAGAATGCGGATCTTGATAAGGGCTTGTGAGCACAAGCCGAGTACACAAAGAAGCTTGGTCCGAAGTAATGACTCTGGGATAAGGCGGCGTTGGTGTTATGATGTTCTGCTGTATTATAACCTCATACTGATACTAGCGCTTTAGTACTTTTCCTACTTTTGATCAGCACGTTTAAGCCTGATGTAAATCCTGCATTTCAGAGAAGTATGTCCTCCAAGACCTGACCTCATTTCAATAGCTTGTATGGTTGAAACCCTTCAATCTATATCTTGGCCAGCGTCGTTGTCCATTATCCTACGCATGCGAACCGAGTTCAAAGGTCATCATGCCGACCATACAGCTGCCTCCGCATCACATAAACAGCTCAAGAATATCAATCTTCTGCTTTGCCATGCTGATGCTGCCATCCTTCCCACTCAACATTACTCAGCTTAGGATCAACGTACCCATTATTGATCAGCGTCCAGCACTCGGTCAAAATCTGCTGTATCAGCGTCGCCTCCTCTTTCGAAAAGCCAAATTTCCCTGCCTTGTCCGGGTGGTACTTCTTCTGCAATCGTAGATACTCAGGCTTAGCCTTTGCTGCTATGAGCTTCGGACCAGGAAGACCGGGATGCGCGAGCGCTGCTGCGTGGCGGTATGATTCTTCGGCAGTGGTGTTGAAGACGCGGAAACATGCTTGATTGTCTGTTGGGCCACGAAATTGTAGGAATGAGAGGTCGCCTGGACAGATAGTCGTGGTACATGTTTGTACGGCAGGTGTGCCTTGTACTGTGGGCGTGCTGTTGACGAATGAAGTGGGCGTCGTGCGGAATAGAGGTGTTGGGCCGTCTTCTGGATTGGTTGGCGTGCCTGTGTAGAATGGATTTCCAAAACCTGTGTGCGGATAAGATCTTGTTAGCTGTCATCCCATACGACTCCCACAACATACAAGACACGGATAAAAGACAGACGTGTAGCAGCAGAATACACGCGCGAAAGTTCGCTCAGGTGCCAGGCAATGATGAATGCCTGAAGCAGGACCAGCATAATCGATCGATTTGTCCAATAGTCGGTGGCTCTTCTCCTCTCCCACACGGCATCCGCCTGCCACTGCAACGCCATATCCTTTGCTCTGTTGATGTGGGCTACTGCGTCTTCTTGAATCGCACGAAGCGCTTCTTCGTGCTCATCTTGTAGTTGGACGAGTTCGGTCTCCGTCGCAAGGAGATCAGCGACGAGCTCTGCGCGCGTCCTTCTGTCTGCCATGAGGTAGTGAGTATTTGGGTTTACCGGAAGTGGTCTGTGACGAGGAACTGGCTGTGAGAAGGTGTTGCGACATTGTTTGTATTGTTGTCGGGCAGCTGCATGAATAGAGCTAGGGTGGCTGGCTGCATTCCTCAATAGTCAACCCCATCAGACATGGCCAACCACAAGCTGTTACACCAAGTAAGCTACATGGGATTCGACTGCATTGGTGAGAGAGGTCTTTGCTAGTTTCCCTGCTCTTCTTGAAGGTGAAACCAATATGAAACAAATGTGCGGATTGTGGTGTTCAGGGCCGAAAGCGGATTGAGCGGACTTCATTCAGGGGTCTAATCTCGAACGACATAGCAAGCTCGAACAACACAGCCTACAGTTGGCAACGATCAAACAGAAGAAGACATGATAGTTTCATTAGATGACGTTACAGAGTGATATGGAAAAAGAAGAAATAAACACCGTCCCAAATGCAAGATCCATCACAGGCCTCTCATACCCTCGCAGCAACGAGCACATCCACCTCAGCCTTGACGTCGCGTAGTCTCGTCATCTTGGGATCGTAAAGCGGCTCAGGTCTTACTGTTGCCTTGATCTTCTTGCTGAAATACTCAAGCTCGACGGCATCACCCTCAACCACAGAGCTAGGCAAGTAGGCATAAGCAATTGGCTTGCCTACTGTGTAACCATACGCAGCACTGGTGACATAGCCCACAACTTTACCGTCGTGGAAGACAGGCTCTCTGCCGAGAACGATGGACTTGCCGTCATCGATAGTGATACAGCATAACCGACGAGAAGGCTTCTCATCTGCACGACCCTCGAGTGCTACCTGTCCAACGTAGTCTTTCTTCGCTGGCTTGACAGCGAATCCAAGTCCAGCCTCATAGGGGTCATGTTCAGTGGTCATGTCAGTACCCCAAGATCGGAAGCCCTTCTCCAATCTGAGTGAGTTGAAGGCTACTCTGCCTGCAGCGATGATGCTATGTTGTTGACCAGCTTTCCAGAGCGTATCCCACAACGAAAGGCCGTACTCGGCGCTTGTGTAGAGTTCCCAGCCGAGTTCCTATATCAACATTAGCATCTGAACTATCGTGAGTCTGCTGCTGTCGATGAACTTACTCCAACATATGACAGCCTCATCGCCAACACTGGACACGACCCGATAGTCACTTTCTGCAGGCGGAAGTACTTCAGCTTTCCTTTATTGCTGTAGTCATCTGGACTGACTGCTGTAATGACTTCGCGAGCAAGAGGACCCCAAAGTCCAATGCAGCAAGTGCCGCCCGTGATGTCTTTCACATGCACCCAGCTCGAAGGATCAGACCTCATTTGTCGCCTAGCTTCTTGCTGGAAATAGACTGTGTCGACAGGACCGTTACAGCCAACCTGGAACAACTCCTCCTCAACTCGAGCCACTGTAATATCACTCTTTACGCCTCCTTGGTCTTCCAGGAGGAGTGTGTATGTGACTGCACCAGGTTTCTTGCCGACATCTCCAGTGCACAGTCGCTGGAGCATATGCACCGCACCAGGACCAGAGATCTCGAGGCGGCGCTTGTTTCTATGTCAGCAAAGCTACAATATCATACACAATCAACTGCACTGAACTTACAAGAGGTGTCATATCGAACATGGCCACACCAGTACGTGTCTTGTAAGCCTCGGCAGCAGCAATCTTCGAGTGATACCGCGCACTCCAAGCATCACGCTCAACAGGCTGCCATTCTGCAGGTAGATCTTTGACCAAGTGTGCATTCGACTCGAACCAATACGGTCGCTCCCAAGCGCCTCCTTCAAGGAAGTAAGCCCCGAGCTCTTTCTGCCTAGGGTAGAAGGGACTGCAGCGCAGCTGGCGTAGGGAATCTCTTGGTTGCATTGGGTGCAGAATGTCGTAGACTTCGACGAAGTTCTGCTGTGACGTTTCGGCGACATAAGTGCTTGTGAGCTGCACTTCCTCGAAACGGTTCATGTCGCAGCAGGAGAGGTCAATTTTGGAACGCCCGTCTGTCAGGACTTCGGCGACAGCTCGAGCAATACCTGGGAATGATTAGCTTGGATTCACTGGATGATCATTAAGAGGCAAGAGAGATTGATCCTACCTGCTGAGTGTGTAACCCATACAGCTTCTGCAACCCAGAATCCATCGAGACGAGGATGTTGGCCAACAAGGGCACCACCATCAGGGGTAAACGAGAAGATGCCATTGAAGCCATCCTCGATTTCCACATCCTGCAAGAATGGCATAAGGTCTTTGGACTCTTTCCATGCTGGGTCAAAGTCTTCTCTCGTGAATTCGAGGCGTGACTAAGGTTTGCTTTAGTATTGGTACAGCTCTTCTACAATGCTTCAAGCGAAAGAGAGAAAGGAAGGAGGTCTTGTGGTAATGCTAATTTGTGACGACTTACAGGCATATCGTGTTCGTTGACGTTCTTGGTGGCTGGGCTGAGTGAAGCAACATCAGCTGGCATGGGACGATGACCATAGTAACCAATACCAATCTTGTCGCCATGCTCTCTGTAGTAGAGATCCTGGTCTTGATGTCGAAGAATAGGTAAGCTTGCACCATTTGGCGCGGCATTGCGACCAGCTAAACCAGGGACAGAGGCGGTCTTGACGTATTGGTGTGCAAGTGGTACTAATGGTACTGTGAGGCCAACCTGTTTAAAATCAGTCAAAGAACATTGATCAGAGACGCAAGAGTTTCGAACTCACCATTGCTCCGATCTCAACTCCCCAAAACCCTGCACACTATTGAGTGTTAGTAAACGATCCTGACGCATGTGTGGTAGCAGTAGGAATGTGTTGCGAGTTTACGCCTCTATTCTATGGAATTGCTGCTGAACACACACTCGCGTACGATATGGTTGTCTACAAACGCAACTGAAAGATAGAAGACTTACAGAGATGACGATATCTGCCGGAATCGTAGTACTGGTTTCACCGTCGGTGGTAACCACTCCTGTAACTCTTCCCTTTTCCTGGGTAAAGCCAGTGACCTTGGTGTTGCCGAGATACTCCACGCCAGCCTTAGTTGTGCGATTGATCAAAAGTTGAACAGCACGAGCAGCAAGAGCAAGACCATCCTTAGGCGTGTGCAAACCACCAAGCACCTTATCTTTGTTCAGTGCAGGGTACATTTTCAGGCACTCCTCAGGGCTGATGAGAGTTGCCTCGATGCCCCAAGACTGAGCGTAGCCGTGCCTTCGCTTGATGTCTTCGAGCCGTTCGGGCGTGGTGGCAATTTCTAGACCACCGACTTGGTTGAAGCAGTTTTGTCCGTCTTCTTCCAGCTCCAAGAACTTTTCGATGGTGTACTTTGCATATAAGCTCATGGACTTGGATGGATTTGTAGCGAAGACAAGACCTGGAGCGTGTGATGTTGAGCCTCCGGGCATGTGTAATGGTCTTGGTGTATTTGTCAGTGTTTTGATGTTGATTGTGACATGTACCACTTGACTTACCCTTGCTCAATGACTGTGATGTTCGGCCATCCTCTCTTGACCAGCTCGTCGGCCAAGTTTGTTCCTACTATCCCACCTCCTACAATTACAATCTTCTCCACCGCCGAGATCATTTTCGACTAGTAGACTTTGATATCACTCTTAGGTCGAAGACTGGTATCAAAGTGTGGCTTGAATGGAGAAGCAAAGAGAATGTGGTGAATTTTGTGTTGTGATAAAAGGAGGTAAGCACAGCAGTTATACTAACTATGTCGATATGTCGATGGTTGTTTCTCAAGTCCTCCCGGATTACCTCAATCACTACTAAGATAAGCAAGTACATGGTCTTCTTAGGAGTGAGCATCTAGTTTCGGCGGACACTAGACCATAAGAGGGCAAAACATCCCTAGATGCACATGCGAAACTGTATGTCGTTGACCCGTTCGTAATCGCCCCTCTTCTAGACCCACAGATGCAAAGCCAACGGTCACGGATGGTCCTTCCTTTCACGGTTGACAACGTATGCTTGTGTATTCCAGCCGATAAAGGAAACAAGAAAAGTAACAGCATCGTTACAAGAAGCATCAGTGTCGTGATTCTTCTCAAAGGCAGACACCCAACACACTACGCATCACCCATTACACTTCCCAGAAAGAAATGTCATCTAGCAAGGCAGATTACGTGATCGTCGGCGCAGGTGTTTTTGGTGTTTCTACAGCCTACACACTCATTCAGAAATATCCCAATGCCACAGTGACTCTCGTAGACCGCGATGCCTACGATGCAGAGACGCGAGTAGGCGCAAGTTGGGACTGGAATAAGGCAAGACCCAAAAAAATCAAACCTCAAAAACCTCATACTAACAAGCATATAGGTTGTGCGAGCAGATTACGACGACTTAGTATACTGCCGGATGGCCTTGGAAGCACAAGACATTTTCGAAACAGACGCTCTCTGGCAGCCATACTTCCACAAGACGGGCATCTTCTGGATGTGCCGCAACGATTATGCTGGACAAGTGATTCAGAACTACAAAACACTTGGCCGCAAAGCCCATTTGTCTGCTGTGCCAATCGAGGAGGCAAAGAAGTTGTACGGCGGTCTGTTTCAAGACGCAGACTACACTAATGTCAAGGAGGTACTTGTCAACAAGACCAGTGGCTGGGCTGCTGCTGGAGATTGCTTGCGGGCTGTCACTCGCAAATGCTTGGATCTGGGTGTCAAGTATGTGACGGCTGAGGTAGCGTCGCTCCAGTTTGACCAGAACAATCGTTGTACTGGCCTCAAGACGGCAAAGGGAGATATACTGATGGCCACTCATGTCATTCTCTCTACTGGAGCATACACACCCAAATTGCTTGAGTTCTGCGCTGCAAAGAGTGGACGCCCTGATCTCTGTGCTGGGGATCGCATTGTCGCTGGTGGCATAACGACTGGCATGACCAAGTTGACTGAAGAGTCGTATCAGAGATTCGCCGATATGCCTGTCGGCGTACAAGGTTTTACTGCTCAGCAAGGTAACATAGTTCCCAGCTTGACCAAAACACCCTAACCTATCATGCTGACTGTAAAATAGGTCCTTTCATTGGCAGTCTTCCGCCAACTCCTGACAAAGAGCTCAAGTGGTGGGGTCAGAAGATTTTCAAGAACACTTATCAAGTCTTGCCAGGTCGCTACGTCTCCGCTCCACCTGCTGAGCGCGACTATGCTCAATGGAAAGTGTCTGGCAAGCTGAAGGAGGACATTGACTATGCAAATCACGTATTCTACGGCAAGAACGGCGCTCAGTGGGAGATGTCCAAGCATCGAATCTGCTGGTAAGCTCTGCTCTGAACACATCCCTCGTCTGATCGATCCTCACTCAAAATACAGGGATGCCTTCACAACCAGTGGCGATTTCATCATCTCACCTCACTCTGCAGCAAAAGGCCTATACGTTGCTACTTGTGGCAACTTCCATGGCTGGAAGTTCTTCCCAGTGCTCGGCAAGTACGTTGTAGAGATGCTGGAAGGCGAACTTGAGTCCGAACTCGTGACGAAGTGGGCGTGGGATCGCAAACGACCTGAGATTCCTTCTGCAAGCGAGGTGACTTATTCGCTTGAATTTCCCGACTGGCCTCGTCATGAGATGGCTGATCTGGCGGATGAGCCTATGGCAAGGCTATGATATGATACGCTCTCAACTGGTGAAACTTGGCTGCGCTGTAGATTGAACAGGATTTTTCAGGACTTTGGGAGTTAGGAAGTAATGAGTATGCATGCACACGAATTGATTGTCTTTGTCTGTGTTGTGAATGTCCATGATAACTTTAATACATCCATCATTGAGCTCTCTGCCTCTTGCCTCGAATCCAGCGTCTAAATGTTGTGTGATGAGTGTGTTACCCCTTTTCCAGAGGCAAAATCCAGAATGAGCGATTTCGCAGCCCCGCCACGAAGCGAAACATCGAAGTCGGCTGACCTGCGGCGACCACTGATAAGCGGAAATGATGATTACCTTCCGCATGCGTTAGGCTTACAAGTCTTGTAGCGCAGAACCCCATGAAGCAAATAAAAGTCAACCCCACGTTTGCCAGCGATAACAACGTTAACGCAGAGCTGGAAGAACGATCATAAAAATAGTGGTAAACCTTGAGCACGGCATAATGCTCCGCTCCCGTTTTCCTGCATAAGTATGCCTAAGATGGTAAAGCGGTCCTGAGAAGTCCCTGTGTACCATTGACCAAGCTTTTGCTGTATTGCTACTATGTTCAGCTGGACCAAAACGATAGACTTCGTGCATATTTGGCGAGCTGAGATTGAAGCAGAAACCCCGCAAGCGTCGTATGGTGGCGTAAGTACTGATAAGCGAATGTTGAGTCTGGAATCTGTATGTGGTACGTTGATACTGCAAGTGGTGCTTTGTCAACAACGATCGTCACTTGAGGCTCGACCCATTTTCCAGATGCAATACTTGAAAGCTTCCTTTTGCTCATATATTTGAACTTTTGTAAGACATATTCAATAGAAAGAACTTGTTCACAACCATATCATCACTCTTCATATACATTCACGTCACATCATCCTTCTCTGTCACATTTACTCTTCTACACACCACCACAACAATGGCCACGAAAGTGATGAGCTATCTAGGCTTTAGTGCTGGATCAACACCACCTACATCTCCAACGGAGACGAAGACCCAGACACAGACAAACAATGCTGTGCGCGCTCTGCCAGCGTCATGGTACAATTCACAGGAGATGTACAGTCTAGAGCGACGAGCCATCTTTTCACGGAAATGGCTCTTGACAACCCACAAGCTGAGGTAAGATACTTCTTCCATATTCAACGTATTCACGTTCTAAGATCAATCAGATTCAAGAACCCAGGAGACTTTTTACGATACGAAATAGCAGGATTCGACATCATCATCGACATGGACCGCAACAACAAGATCAACGCCTTTCACAACATCTGCAGACACCGCGCCTACCCAGTTGTAGATAAGGACGAAGGCTCGGCAAAGATCTTGTCCTGCAGATACCATGGCTGGTCTTATGGTCTCGACGGCAAGCTTGCCAAGGCTCCAGGTTACCAAGATATCGATGGCTTTGAGAAGAGCAAGAATGGTCTCTTTCCCATTCATGTACACATCGACTACAATGGCTTCATCTGGTTGAATCTTGATTCTGCTGAAGAGCCCGAGATTCCATGGAATGATGATTTCATGGATGTCGACAGGCAGAAGAGGTTCGAAGTGTACTCGTTTGATGACTATGAGTACGACCACAGCTGGGGTATTGACGCACCATATAACTGGAAGATTGCTGCAGACAACTACAATGGTAAGTCGTACTCTTTCATTGATTCGTTATTCCCAAAGCTAATCATCAATGAAGAATGTTATCACTGCAAGACTACACACCCAGACATACCTGCTCTTGCCAACCTCGAATCTTACGACGTCAAGCCTAAGGGCATGGCTATCCTTCACGATGCTGCCACAACAGAGGAGCAGAGAGCCTCGGGAATGGTTGTCGCTAGCACATATTACTTCCCCAACGCCTCCATGAATGTCATGTAAGCAAGCAAAGCCAAGTAATCTTCTCCTTCAGACCAGCTGACACCGTCGTACAGGCCCCAATTCTTCTTCATGCAACGCTTCGTTCCTGTCTCACCAAACAAGACAGCAGTCCGCTACGAAGTCTACCGCAACAAGAACGTCAGCGACGAGCAATTCAACTTCGTCAGCAACATGTACAAGCGTGTCATGACAGAAGACAAGGCTCTCTGCACTGCAGCACAGAAGAACCTTGACAATGGTGTCTTCGTCAATGGTGAGATGCACCCGAAGATGGAGAAGGGACCACTATACTTCCAGAAGCTGGTCAGAGAAACTGTGACCAACTTTCACAAGCGTGAACAAGCTGTCAAGCAGGAGATCTGGCCTGCTAGGCAACGATTACCTGGTAGTGCGTCTGCTAGTGCAGAGGACATTGAGTTTTGCTCTGGCTTGTCATGCTCGCCAGGCAAGGAGGCTTTGGATTGGTGAAGGAGGAGGAGCTTGTTCGCATCACGAAGTAATGTTTTTCTTTTGTTTGGTGTTGTAGAGGCGTCCATAGTTGCTTTGTGTTGGGATTATACAACTTCTGGCGTGGTTTTCATGCATACATAATGTCATCACAAGTATTTCAGCTTCCTCGTCGTCTTCTTCTTCTTCCTGCCGTTTTGATTGTTGTTGTCGTTATGACTGATTCATATTGCTACTGATCAATGCAATCTGTTGGATCGTGTTTGTTGTTGTTGTTGTTGTTGTTGTTGGTGTTGTTTGAAGACTTTGAAGTTCGCCACTTGAGAGGACCCTGCTGACTGATCCGGACCTTCGTCCGATGTCGTGCTTTTCGAGGTATTCACTCTGCCTTTCGATGAACTCAATGTACGCTAATAGAGTAGCGAAACGACCTTCCACACTGCTCTCCTCACGTTCACAATATGCCTGCACGCGTACGAAAAAACCTGAAGATGTTTAGGTCACGTGCCTCCTCGCTCGATGTTGGTTTCTGCCGAGATTAGAACGCTTATCTCGTAGATGAGGGTCACTTCTTATCATACTTGTATGCGTGAGCGCTATTTGAGCCAGCACATTCATGCTCGACTACGACTAGTCCATGTCTCCTGTGCTAGCCGCGCCGCATGGAGGCACCTAGTCTTCCTCGTCCTCCTCCGACGTCCTATGGCAGTACTACCAAACCTAAACAGAGCAAGAGTCGAAGCGGTAAGAAGACCAAGAGAGCGAGACAGAAGAGATATAGTGCTGACCACAGTCTTCGATGTTCACAGGCTGCCAGACATGCAAGCTGAAACGACTGAAATGCGACGAGACTAAGCCGGGATGTCTCCAATGCCAGAAGCGGAACGTAGAGTGTGCGGGGTATCAGAAAGACTATAAATGGAAGACATTCGAAGAAACAAAGACCAAGTCGAAGCCAGCTGCACCGAGGAAGAGCCCCGACTTGAACCGGCCATCTGTGTCGCAGCGTCCGACGAGCGATACAAACAACCTCAGGAACGAGGACGTGGCTCGGGCTGGTCCCCAGAAGCAACGCCGTGATAACCCCATCGATTACAACCTGCCATTGGCATGGCACTCGAACCTCCATACCGACTCCACTGCTCGAGGCTCTCGGGTAACAGGCCAGCATCAAGGCCGGAACTTGTCGGCTAGTCCAGAGCAGCAGAATGACACTTCAAGACACCATACCATCTTTCCTATCGAGGGCAAGCCCTCTAACCCAGAATTTCAAGACAACAGCAATGACGAGCCATACATGTTCGTCGCCAGTGTCACAGGTTCATCTCCGGCCGAGGATATCAACGCTAGGTCACTCTCTTCACAATCTCCCGAGCTCTATTTCTCGTCAATGAGAAGGATGGAACAACAGGCTGGTATGCCCGAAGAGCGAGGTATATCTTCTTCTCTACCAACTCAGCCTTTACCCTTCCAGTTTAACGCAACGCGATGTAAGGACTCGGATGCTGTCGCCATTTCTTTGAAAACCATGGCCCCAAGTGAACATCACATAACCACCTCGTATCTCGACCATGCGCCTGCATGCCACACACCCCGAACGTTTTCGCCCCATTCCAGCAATGTTTCTGGTCATACTTCAGATTCCGAAGACGTGATAGGCGATGTCGGACCATCATCTCCAGAAGAGCTCATGCTGAGGTTCGACCAGCAAACGTGCAGCATTCTTTCCGTTATAGATGGTCCGAATGAAAACCCATGGCGATCCCTCATTAGGCCAATGATTGGAGATAGTCCCCCTTTGTACCATGCTATTCTCTCAATGGCAGCTTTTCATGGTACTCACGACAGTGCAGCACTGCACACGCCTGGTATGGCGCACATGACGAAGTCTATCCGATGGCTCGCTTCGCGAGTTCAAGATATGCCTTTAGATTATGCTCTTGCAACATCATTGGCTTTGTCTTTCAGTGAAGGATGGGATAGCCATGTCAGTACGGGAGTCCAACACCTCCGCGCATCGAGTGTGATGGTAAAGAATCTTCTCATCAAGTATCGCCAGGATAAGCAGTTAGGTCAACTCACAGACGATGATGCCAACCGGATTCAGTACCTGTGCAACACTTTTGTCTACATGGACGTCATTGCCCGTCTGACTTCCTTCCAAGAGGCACCAGAGATCGACTATGGAGAGATTATGAACACAGTCAATGACTTTAGCAATGGACAAGATGAGGTCGATCCATTAATGGGCTGCGCAATGACCTTGTTTCCTTTGATCGGTCGACTGGCGCATCTGGTTTCACGTGTCTACAAGACAGAGTCGAACTCACTCACACTAGTCTCTACAGCCATGGAGCTCAAGGAAGAAATCGGGAAGTGGCAGGCTCCAAGCGCAATAGCTTTCGAGAGACCCGAGGATCCAAATACTGAAGTCCAACATTTGATACAAACAGCTGAAGCTTACCGCTATGCCGCATTGCTCTATCTACACCAGGCGGTACCTGAGATACCAAGCGAGTCTACGGAAAGACTTGCGAAGAAAGTGCTCTTCAAACTCGCCTCTGTACCACTTTCTTCTGGCGCCATACTCGTACAAATCTTTCCTCTCTTCGCTGCAAGCTGCGAAGTCACAGACCCAGAGGATAGAAGCTGGGTTGTGCAACGATGGACTGCGATGACTAGGAGACTGAAAATTGGCAACATCAAATCGTGCTGGGGCGTTGTACAGGAGCTCTGGAGTCGACGAGACGTAGCTGAGACTGAGAAAGCGAACCGAGTGCTAAGACGGAACAGGGCACGAGGTCTCCCAGAAGACGGTGCTGCACCGACTGCTGTAGAGATTCCAATGAGCCTCAAAAGAAAGGTTAGCAGTATTGATGAGGCCAACGAAAGGAATATCGTCTACCAAAGAACCAATAGCAACAACAAGAATCAGCATCGGAGAGGCGGAGGAGGAAGTCGTGGAAACCTTTCCAGGTCTTGGTCTTCGGGGTCAGGAGAGCTTCCCACATATGGCTGGCAGATGAAACAGCCAAGAACGATCGATGCGAGCAGTGACGGACTTTCGACGTCCTTGACTACGAATGTGAGTGGTCAATCTGATGCAACCTCGTCAATAACTAATCCGTTTTCACAGCGTATACGCCGGCCAGTGAAAGATACGTTCTCAACTACACAACTTGAGCACGAATATACGATACGGGGATCATTGCATTGGCTTGGTGTTATGAGTGACTGGACATGGGAAGTGTTCTTGTGATTTCGACAATCAAAAGCTGTATTTAATTTTTGTTTCGGCGGTGTATCTACATTGAGCATCTTTTGAAGATCTGGCATTTTTACGAGTTCGATATTCATGAGTTTGTGGTGTTTGATCTTGGATTCTCGGGAAAACTGTTCAAGGCGTTGTCGGCATGATGCTTATAAGGATGGCGCAGGTGGCTGAGAGATAGCAATGACAAAAGTACTTTTCCTATACAAGTCTGCTAATAAGTGCAAAAGCTACAGGAAAGATACAACTACTAAGCATCCTAGGTTAAGCAACAAAGTTCACATGGATCTTCATAGCCGCGTGAGTAATTGTGGTTGCGATAGTATCAACATCAAATACAACGTTGCTTGTTACACTACCTGTCAAAATTTTTATGAAATACATTACTACCACTGCCGAAATATGCGCAAGACGAATGAAGCAGAACACCTAACCCAAGAACGAAAACCTCAACCCAGTTATTAAAAATGCTTTCCTCGAAACCAATCTCAAGCCGCAATCCTTGTGGATGCTGGTTGTACGACAGTATCCTTCTTGCTCACTTGCACGCAGTTGCCTTGTACTCCATCCTCCACATCTATCGCTTGACGCCAGGCCTGTAGCATTTTGACGGAGATGTCATTGCCACCACACACAACAATGACCACTTTGCTCTCAGGCGTGAGTGTTTTGCGTGGACCAAGCAGTCTCTGCAACAATCCATCATGACAGACTGGTACATTGACACCAACGGTAAGCTCCACCATCAGCTTTTCATGTTCGGCCAACAAGCAGCATCCTCGTGCAGCTTGTGCATCAGAGAGCACGAGATTAGTCACATTGGACCTCTGTGCGTATTCGAAGGTCTTCTGCGACACTCTGACACACCCAAGACTAGTGGCTGCAGATGTGATCTTGGGAAGAGTGATCAGCCTGCCAGCACGCAAGGCTTGGTTGAGGGAATCGGCACCATCAGTCTCCACAGCGACGACTTGCACCTTATCGTTCCAGTTTCTTTTCCCAATCTCCTGCATGATTCCGTTCAACAAGCCGCCGCCTCCGACACTGCAGACGACGACATCAGGCGACTCGTCCAATTGATCCGCAATCTCAGCAAAAATCGTGGCATTCCCAGCCCACACATCTTCATGATCAAAGGGCGGACAAAACACGCCGTCCGCATCTCTAGGTAGTAGCACCTTCTCGATATATGCCTGTGCTTCTGCGATGTTGGAGCCGTGCTGAATCACTGCTGTAGCGCCCGTGACCCACAATGTATCGATCATGATGGGTTTTGCGGTAACGGGCACCACGACTGTAGCGGGATAGCCGTAGCCTTTCGCGGCGTGGACGCAAGCAATGCCTGCATTGCCGCCTGATGCGGCGTAGAAGTGTGTTTTGGCGCCTGGGCGGGATAGCAAGCGTTGGAGGACGAAGTTGCCAATGCCCCGGGATTTGAAGGAGCCGGAGGGTTGGTTGTTGTCGAGTTTGAGGAAGACTCTGCTTCTACGATTTAGAAGGGATGATTGTGGAAGGGGATGGGTGGACTTTGCGACGGGGATATAAGGGTAGGAAAGAGGGAGCGAAAAGGTGGACTGGAGTTTGGAGACTCACCATCCTGCTGCTTCTGAGAGGAAAGGACTTTCTATCAATGGGGTCTGAACCCATGGCTTTGACATCTTTGAAATATCCATGTTCTATGTTGTTCTTGGACTGCAAGGATTGATGTTGATATGGAAGATGTAGAGGCGGGGCTTGTCACAATGATGAAACACCTGACACTGATACAGACTTCAAGAACTTTCGATGATTATTAGACAGAATGTGTTCTTCAAATAATTGACGGGCATTCGTAGTTCACGGATATCTTGCACAAGATTGTGTTATCATTTCGACATGTTTGGCAAACAAAAGGGACGTCTCAAAACGACTAACCCGAGTTCTCTGCGAGTATCACGGCTATCTATGATCTACCGACTCAACTCTGATAAGAGGCATGATATCCATCCTGAAGGCTTGATTGCGGCTCATAGATTTTGCATACTGTCCATGGGTGAGGAAGTAACCGCAAGATAGGGGAGATAAGACCAGAACCGGAAGGTGGGAGTAGAGTTAGAGCGTATATTTTCAAGGTCGGACTTCTCATAGTGCATGGACACCAAGACTTGGCGGTATGGCTAGAGCTGCTCGGCCTTGACTGCCAGGAAAGGCCATTTTGATGCACAGCTAGGAATATGCACAGCTTGCATCCGAGAGAAGCGTTCGCGACGCGGCCTACGCAACGTTTATGCCGGGTTGTTGTATACTTGTATTGATTGCCATGGATTGACAGCTGTGGCTCCCGCGTGGTTGGGGAACCCTTTACTTATCGCAGTAATTATGCACGTCGGCTGTTTTGCTTTGAACACGAGACCAGCCTTATCGCGGGTTCAACGAGATCCAAAGGCGCCGTTGTTTCACCGGCGTGAAGCATGCTTGGAACTAAGCTGGAAATGGCAATTTTATTTCAGACGACATCGTAAAAGTACCTCTAGGCATGCATACGTGTTCTGGGTACTTGTCGTGGCTTAACCCATGCTATTCTCCATGGCAATCTTTCAAATCAGTCCAGAAGGCCTGTACCTTATGGACGATAAGCTGTCCTGTGACTTACCACACCTTATAGCTTTATCTCGGGAAGGCTTACCTCCTCACCCATGTGATTGGGTGCTAGCTGAGATTTGGGAGTACAATGATTGGCTTGGTTTGCAGACGTAGCACATCTAGCTGTTTAGCGTGCTCAGTGTACTCAAGTCTATACTGATGCTGCGCCGAGATCGCCCTGACGCACTAACTGCCTTCCTCCACATTACTGATAGTGGATTTACTGTTAATGAACCTCCAATCCCACCTGTCTTTTGAAGTAGTTCCACTCTTGCGAATTTGTGACAAATCTTGGTGAACTTGTAACAACATCCATCATGGGCAATCCAATGGACAGTAAAAATCCAGAGGTCATCTCTCTGAAAGATATGGGCGGGAAAAGTCCAGAGAATACTTCTCTGCACAGAGTGTCTACAGTTGAGGAAGGCGAGATCACCTACAATGTCGACAGTCTTCAGCGTCATCTTGGGAATCGACAAATTCAGCTCATCGCTATTGGTGGATCTATCGGGACTGCTCTTTTCATCAGGCAAGCATGCATTCCAATACCCCAAAGTAAATACTGTCTAACACCGCTTGCCTGTGAATAGTGTCGGTGGTGCCCTTCACAAAGGTGGTCCAATTGGCATGTTGATTGCGTACACTGGATACGCATGCCTGCTCGCTCTTGTCTCCAATGGATGTGCTGAGATGACGATCTACATGCCTGTCACTGGTGGTTATGTTAGACAAGCTGGAAAATGGGTGGATGATGCTTTTGGCTTCGCGTAAGTGTCTATTGGATCCTTGTTCGGTGATACGTCTTCCAACACAGCATCTTCTGCCCTTCTCATGCCAATCTGGAAACACTTTGATCGTCTTTATGTCTACTAGCAACATACACCGCAGTCGTATACTTCAAGTAGACTAACATTTTGCCAGCGCGGCCTGGAACTTCTATCTCTACGAGGCTCTACTCATTCCTTTTGAAATCACCGCTCTGAATCTCGTGCTGTCATTCTGGAGAGACGACATACCAGTTGCCGCGGTTTGCGCTGCTTGTGTTGCTTGCTATGGATTACTCAATGTGCTCACAGTAAAAGCCTACGGAGAAGCTGAGTTCTGGCTGTCTTCTGGTAAAATCTTGTTGATTTTCATGCTGTAAGTCTTTCGGTCACATTTTAAATCTACATCCACAATGTATCTGCATCACTCATTAACGCGTATGGACAGCTTCGCATTCACTTTCGTCACTATGGTGGGAGGAAACCCAGAACATGACGCTTACGGATTTCGATACTGGAAGGATCCTGGTCCTTTTGCAGAATACTTGGCCACGGGATCCTTAGGCAAATTCGAAGGGTTTCTTGGCGCACTTTGGGCAGCCTCTTTTTGCATCGGTAATTTTTGTACAATCCCAAACGGTTCATGACCCAATGTTAATTCTTCAACCAGTTGGTCCTGAGTACATCTCCATGGTCGCAGCTGAGGCCAAGCGTCCAAGAATCTACATCAAGCAAGCTTTCAAGACTGTGTACTGGCGATTTGCAATTTTCTTCATTGGTGGAGCTCTGTGCACTGGCATTGTCATTCCTTACAATGACAAGACCTTGGTTGTGAGTTTTTCCCAAGACATTCTTCAGAAGTTGACCATGCTAACTATAGCTTAGGCCGTGCTTAGCGGCGACTCTGCTGGTGGCGGAACAGCTGCTGCATCACCTTACGTTATTGCCATGCAAAACCTTCATATCGTTGGTGCGTATCATAACGCCTCGATCTTTGTTGACTTTTGCTAACACCTCTGAAGGTTTTCCGCACCTGATCAATGCACTTCTTGTCACCAGTATATTTTCTGCAGGCAATGCTTACACTTACTGCGCTACTCGGTGCGTCAAAGTCACTCGTCAGCCTTCGTCTCCGTCGCATCTCACTGACACTCTTCTCACTCCAGTACTCTGTATGGTCTCGCAATTGAGGGTCGTGCACCCGCCATGCTGAGAAAGTGCACGAAGAACGGTGTTCCGATTTACTGTTTCGCAATCACCATGGTGTTTCCATTCCTGAGCTTTCTCTCCGTCTCGAGTTCATCAGCACTTGTGCTAAACTGGCTGATCAATTTGATTACGGCTGGTGGTGTTATTGATTACATCGTCATGTCCACTACTTACCTCTGCTTCTACTACGCATGTAAAGCGCAAGGTCTTGACCGAAAGACCCTTCCATACTAGTAAGTTTGATATGCGAGAATATCTATACTCGCTTTTCCGGTGCTGACTTTAGCCTCTAGCGGATATTTTCAACCTTACTGTGGGTGGATAGGACTGGTCGGCATGACCGTTATCGTCTTGACTTATGGCTACTCTACCTTCGTCGGCGGATTCTCTATCTCTTCGTTCTTTTCCTACTACAGTAAGTCACTAATACGTTATCTCATCCACACCCTAGCCTTTACATTGGCAGACTAGATACATGTACTAACATTTTTCTTCCTCTATAGCAATGGTCGGAGTCTTCCCCATCCTCTACGTTTTCTGGAAGGTGCTCAAGAAGACCAGCTTCGTCAAGTCCGACAAAGCCGACCTCATCTGGGAAGCTCGCGTGGTCGATGCGTACGAGGCTAGCTTTACTACGCCACCCACGGGCTTTTGGACCGAGATTCTTGATCTTGTTCGCTTCAGGAAGGGCAACAATGATGAGAATGATCTGAGAAGGCCTTCTGTTCGTGTTGTTTAGTTTGCTGGTATGTGATGTGCGGAGGGATTTGTAGTAATGAATGATGATGGTTGAGGTGCGCGAGGCTCTACAGGTGTATGTCGCAGCAGCTGTAGATATCGGAATGTCTTGCAAGTAGGATTCACCTAGCAGAAAGGCTGCTTTTCTTTATCACAAGGTCTTGAGCCACTAACCTCGACAATATACGTAGTACATCATCGCAAGCATTCACAAGGGCAGTCGCATCATGAGACGTCGCAAGCATCGTGATTGTTCCATATACTGCATCCCGAGATTGTCATAGTGAGATGCTCAATCATGCTGTAGCTCGAGAGCTCAAAAATCCCCCAAGCAATCTTCACAACTTTCTTTCCTTGGGTTACGACCTCAACCTTTCAAAAAGTTTCAATGCCAAGCCTTTGGGATATAAGAACCAGGCATTCACAGAGCTTTTGACTTTGCCTCGCAAGCTTGCAGGCTTTTCTCTATAATGCAAATTGATACATAACTGGTAATGTCATACGCTCATGGAGAGGTTTACCACGACGAAAATGAAGACATCGATGTCCTGCAGAACATGCAAGCAAGTCAATATAACAATAATGGCCGCAGGTGTATACCACATTTGACACTGCCTGGCTCGAGTTTGCCGTCGAGGAGGCTACACGAACAGGCTTGCTGATCTAGCAGCTGGTAAAGCCATTTGGCAACGGTCTGCTTATGCATTTCCTGATATGTATAGGCATTCTTTCTCAAATGATTGCTAAGAATCCAACATGGCTTCAGAGGTTTGGCCGAATATAAGTGCATTCATCAAGGCCATATTCGCTTCATTGTCGTAACACCTTGCGCAAGATCTTACCACTTGCATCGCAAGGACTCGCATCTACCATCTCCAAGACTCCACGCCACCTTCGAGCCGTTTGTATGGACTCAGTCGTGCAGCCACGAAGTCGAAGAGGTTGATCCTTGTATTTGTTGCAGTCGCAACGGGGCAAACCGGGCGCTACTGCAGTATAGGCACGCAGCAGCTCGCCATTGCCATCCTGACTGTCGCGAGCAATAATGGCAGCATCAAGAACGTGGCGATATTGCAGTAAGCATCCTTCTATTTCTGCAGGTTCACTTGCCAGCCACGGGCTTTGTTGATATCCTCGATCGTCAGCATTTCTGATGTGGTTCTCAGCTGCACCTCGCCGATATTTATGCAATCCACTATGTACCATTTCCCAACCTGAAGATATCCGAGATCACCGGTTCTCAGCCACTCATCTTCAGTAAAAGCTGCTTTAGTTGCCTTAGGGCTGTTGAAGAAACTTGCTATCGGCGAGAGCCAATGCCATTCATAGCGTGATAGACTAAGGAAAGCGAGTACGATAGGTGGCACTACAGCGATCTCTGTGATCTAGTAATGCTCAATGGCTTTGACACACAAGTCCATTTGGATTCGCTTCGTGATGTAGGCGGGAACGCACTTCCCCCTGAGGGCTGATGTGTGCGAGTTTGCTTGCGTTGGCGGGGATCTAAAAAGATGGTCATCCAAACGAGAAGCCTGGTAAGTAGACACAATGAATGCTGCAATCTGATGCTTGAACGATTCGCATATTATGCGGATTGATGACATCGTAGGTAGTGAAATTGCATTACAATGTTACGAACACTCTCGCATGATGAAGCAGGAGTTGTGTCAGGCAATAGAGATGGCGTGCATGCACAAAGATTCTCAAGCTTCGGCCCTACGGCTTTGCAATGATGCAGCACAAGCACATCTTACCACTGGTCTGGACATTGCCAAGGTCAAAGCCATAGTCAAGGAGGATGTCGATCCACTCGAGCAGTTTCGTTCATGCTGGCTCGATAAGCCGCAATTCGATTTACTGTTGACCAAGCTCAATGCAGCGGAAGATCAGACGACCTTAGAGAAAGGACGGATTGTTGCTACAACCAAGGACATATTGGGGACCTCGGCCAATGCTCGGGCATCCATTCTAGTAGCCTTGCTGGACAAGTACTCGAAGCTGACTCACGTCTCGCCAGACGGGTTAAGTAATGGCGCAACACCTAAGCCTTTGAAAAGTTGGGGTCTAGATAGATTGATGAGTACAGAAGTGCACAGATGGGCGTGAGCCGAATATCAGGTCGACGTGCCCTTCATGACATTGCTTGATGGCTCATTGACTCTGGAGCGTCTTGCTCTAAATATAGAGAATGGTGCAATCACGAAGTCCGAGTCTGACGTTGATAGGACGTATACAATATAGGCTTTCGTTGTACTGCGTCGCCTGCGCAAGCTAGGCAGACATGTACACAAAGATGTAGCGACAGATTGAGGCTTCCTCAATCTTTGCTTCAGTGGTTCATCGCAACGTGCGAGAGCCTATGGACGACCTCGTCGCGGAGGTTCTCTCTCTTCAAGACAATTTGAATGCATTGAAGCATGTCATTACTGAAGGCGAAAACCCCTAAGTCCAGCATCTTGCGATCATGGGAAAATGGACCGACAATATAAACAGATTTCAATGAGTAAGTGATAAATGTATTGGTGAGTGAAGTAGAAACTGCTTGTAAAGGATTAAGGTGTTCGGTCGTGAAGACCTTCTGTATCAGGCAACCGCCACCGCAGAAGGGGCTAATCAACAAGAAAAACAAGTTGCTTCTTGTATGTGCACTCGCCCTTGATCCTGCCGTATTATCGCAACCTCGTCCTTTCTTCGACGTAGCGCACTCTGCTTATCCCAGGCACACAAAAGGAACCACTACATCCGAAATCCAGCCAATAGTCTCCATCCCTCATCTCCATTTCCACCTCCTCACCAATCCTCCTCATTCCACATCTTACCATTCTACTTGCTGCGCCAGCACAACACGCTCGGCGGTCTCGACATAGCGCAGATAGCGCTCTACACAGAGACGTCTCGCGTAGATCCAAGAAATCGCAATCCCACCCGCCTTCAACTCAACCTCAGCCGGCCACATCGTCTGAAGGTACGCCTTCGCCCTCGCACCCGAAGCATCACTCCCGTATCCCTTCATGTATCGTTGTATGTCACAGACACGGTTAGACTCCCGATTATACTCCATCTCCAGATTGCGAAGATGAATTTTTAGCACATTTTGCACAGCAGTAAGCCATTTGAGATCATCGGTGACGGCGACCAATTGTTGTAAAATGGCTCGCTCGGGGATATGGCGGTTAATTCGAGGACGCGAGGCCACCATTTGGTACCAGGGGACTGGAAGGCTGTGGCGCCATTCTGACATCTGCGAGATGGCTTCGGGCGTGCTTGATGATGGGGAGGGGAGGGAGTGGAGGAGGATTGGTTCTAGTGTTTCCATGGGTAGGTGTAAGAGAGGTGAGCTTCTGTCGGCCATATTGTTGGCTCTTTCGGAGGTCGTGTAAACCTGTGTGATTCTGTGGATACTCTGTGATTCTATGTGGTAATGAGAGAGAGAGACAAGTGTGAGCATCAGAAAGTGGTTATATAAGGCGTAGGCAGTATGCGCTCAGATGCTATCGTGATAGTGTTTGTAACTAGAGTTTGTGACTGCTTTACAATACCACGATAGCATCTGAGCGCATACTGTCGACACCTTGGTGTGTAACACTGTCGTCTTCTAATCATCACATTTAGTGAATATGTCTCGGTCACGGTCATCTATAATCTATCAATATCTGTCGTTCTTCCAACGCGCATCGACCTACGGTCGGAAGCTTTTTCAAGATGCAATACAAACCTGAGCAAACGCTCATCTCCTACCACCCCTCCGCCTTCTTCAACCACTCCATCTCCTCTTCACTCCACATCCCACCTCCAGCCGTCTCGACCGCTTTGCCAACAGCCCTACACATCTCAATCGCCCCTCTAACTTCCTCTCCACTATTCCCTAACGTCCGACTCCCAAACATATGCCCTTTCGCCTGCGGGCCCGCCATGATACTCAAACAACACACAAACTCCAACAGCGTCGTCTCTTTTTCATCTAGAATAGCAAATTCGGCTACTAGATCTCCATAGACGCAATTTACGGCGTATTCGCCGAGGTCGCCGCCGGAGGTTGTGTTGAGGTTGGTGAGGACGGTGGAGGTGTGTTTGCCGTAGATTTGGGAGAAGAAGGCGTGGCCGCGTGCGTGGCGTTCGGGGAGTGGTATTGGTGCGCGGAGGGATTTGTCGGTGGAGAGGAGTGTGGCTACGTGTGGTGTTTTGGAGGCGAGAGTTTTGTGGAGGAGGGAGAGGCCGTTTATTGACTGGAAGGACGTCAGGTTTTGTAATCATCCTGCTGAATATGGGGTTTGTGCTCGTGCTTTTGTTGGTCTTTTTTGTAGTGTTCGTTGTGGAATGACTATTTGTTTCACTTCTTTCGACTGGCTTTCGAGCTGAAGCATAGGTCTTTCGTACACATCACGACCAACGTATTTTGTATAACAATGACTCACAGCACCATCCACGTCACCATCATACGCAAATATACAAAGAATCACAATGGAAAAACTTACTCTAGGGAACCCTACAAGCGCACTAGCCTTCAGCATGGCCTCCCTCACCTTCCTAAACGCTACAGCTTGTAGTCCCTCATCGACACCAGTCTGTATCAATATTTCATGGACAAGATCTGGGATCAGTCTCTCTTGTCCGAAACCAAGTAAAGTTGCGCTGAGAATGGCAGCCCAACCATAGTTGTGTGCGTAGTCACTCGTGGTAGGGAAGACAGAGTGTAGTGAGGAGAAATCTAGTGTTGGTTTCGACATTGTGTAAGAGGATGGGCAGGAGGAGGGGTTGAAGACTGAGAAGCATTAAGTGTCTTGTCTGTTATCTGTCCCACATTGAGGTACGTCAGATGTGTGTTTGCTCGACCAACGTGCATCACTACCGGCTTTTGCGTCAACTGCCGACGCCGAGCTTTATTCTTTCTTTTTTAAGATCTTGCATCTTCTACCAGGTGAAAAACAGGTAATAGTAGTATTGTAGAAAGCTAGGCATTCAGTGCGAGGAGCGCTAGCGTCTCGTATTATTTTCTGCGTTTGCTGCAAAGATTGCCTCGTCACGTGACCTCGGCGTCCGGCTTAATGATCTCATTGAATGTATTGGAAGCTCACTCTTTACCCTCGCTCTGGTCTGTCGTCTGTGAAATCTTTTGCTCCTTGTGACGTGTTTCAAAGTAACAGAAAAGCACACGAGGAAAGTAACTTACCATCGATCTCAGTCATGAGCTACCCAACAGTCACGCTCGAGGAGCACTTCCTTTCAGATGCCATCGAACAAGGTCATGCACTAGCACAGTACAAACACTTCCCTGCTAAAATCCACGACCGTCTCAAAGACCTTTCCCCAGATGGTCTCCGTCTGCAGGAGATGGACGCGGGCCAGGTCTCTCTCCAAGTCATCTCCCACGCTCCGGGTGCCGCTTCAGCTGAACCAGCACTTGTCGCAAAAGCAAATGACGAACTAGCCAATGCCATCAAAACAAGTCCAGAGGGCAGACTTGCAGGATTTGCCGCCCTCTCAATGGGTCGTCCCGCTGAAGCCGCAAAAGAGCTCGAACGCTGCGTCAAAGATCTTGGCTTTGTGGGAGCGCTTATCGACAACCACTTGCAGTCTGGCTATGGTAGTGGGCTATACTACGATACTCCACAATTTTGGCCTGTTTTTGCTAAGGCAGAAGAGCTCAATGTGCCCATATATTTGCATCCGACGTTTGCGACTGAAGAGATGATGAAGTTGAACTACGATAGTAATGTCTACCCTTCTCAAACTGCGTTTGGACTGTCAATGGCAGGATGGGGTTGGCATCAGGATACTGGTCTGCACTTTCTTCGACTCTTTGCGTCGGGCCTTTTCGACAAGCATCCTCGTCTCAAACTGATTATCGGACATATGGGCGAGCTGCTGCCCTTTCAGCTCGAGCGTATTGACGGCATGGTACCGTCATGGGGTGCGAACAACCAGCGTAGCTTGCAAGACGTTTGGCGTACAAACATGTATATCACGACGTCTGGCATGTTTAGTGTGAATCCTATGGCTTGTCTGATTCGGAATACGCCTCTTGACCATATCCTGTATTCGGTGGACTGGCCATTCTCCAGTAACGAGCAAGGCGTGAAGTTTTTGGAAGATCTGAAGGCGAGTGGCATGGTCAAGGAAGATGAGATCAAGGCTATTGCGTATGGGAATGCAGAGAAGTTGCTTAAGGTGAAGGCGAAATAGATGTCCGATATCATATCGGCGATGTAAAGACTAGATTTACAGAAGTGATGTAGTTCAGTGCGGGTGATATTGTTGCTTATCTCGAGACTTTGTAGAGAAAGATTTTGCCTCGTCATCTTGCGTTGATTCTTGCCTCCTCCTCTCGTTCTTCATCTCACAACACCTTGATCAAGGCGCAAGAAGGCTTTCGTCATGTGAAGGCTTCTCGTGAAGTCGTGATTCGTGCGATTTTTCTTAGGTAAAAGCTTGATCGCGAGGCTTATCTATACGGCGAAGCTTTTTGCCCCATTATTCCCCACCTCACCTGCTCATTTACTATTGTCCCCAACACTATCCTACCTCGTAAGAACATCAATTCGTAACCAATATGGTTGAAAAAGAGCTCGCTGCTTCTGGACTAGTCAGACTGAGTCGAGAAGAAGTGCAATTCCCTATATATAAAGCCAATGCTGGCATAATCATCTGCTACAAACGGGAGGCCAACAGCGTACCAGATTATCTGTTATCTGGACTAGTTATCGCATAGCTAACTGCTTCAGGCAGCAATCGGCACAACGGCATGATACCGTGACGCATGTCACTGTACCCCAAAGTTGTTAAGTACATGCCCATATCGTGCTTCTTCTTTTCTTCCTTCCCGTCGCACGACTACAGCGACCACTACCAGATCCATCAACATGGACTTCAACCGAGATCCAATGGAGTACAGCTCCAAGGCTATGGCCATGGACGAAAGTACTAGCAAGGGCCCGCACGACTTCCATGACCACATTCGAGGTCGCCAGATGTCCGCCCTTGGTGAGGACTCTGGCCTCATTGAAGCAGATGTTCACGAATTGAACAAGGGCCTCAGCGGCTTTCATACCAGTATGATTGCCATCGGTGGCGCTATCGGAGCTGGTCTTTTCGTGAGCGTTGGTGGTGCTTTTGCCCAAGGTGGTCCAGCATCTGTGCTCATTGGGTTCATAATTATTGGTACCATGATGGTGTAAGTAACTAACTCGTTCAATGGCATATGTCGATGTTGCACATTGTCTGACATTCGAATGACAGATGCGTAATGCAAGCGCTAGGTGAATTGGCGGTGTGCTACCCACAGAATGGTGCTTTTACTGCGTATATCGTCCGATTTATCGACGTAAGCTACCATCGATGATCTATTGAGTGTGAGAGCGACGAGACTAACAGTTGACTTTTAGCCCAGCTGGGGATTTGCCATGGGCTGGATTTATGCAATCTCCTGGCTAACAGTCTTACCGTTCGAACTTACCGCCGCTAGTTTGACCATAGCCTTTTGGGACAACGGCAGTATCAACATTGGCGTGTGGATTGCAGTCTTCACTGTCGCGCTTTTCATTGTTCAGTTCTTCGGCGTCCGAGCTTATGGGTATTCTGAGGTGTTCCTCAGCGCCATCAAGGTCCTTGCTTTGCTTGGCTTCTGTCTCTTTGCGATCATCGATGATTGTGGTGGCGTTTCAACAGACCCGCGTGGTTATATCGGTGTAGACAACTGGAGACATGGCTTGGCCTTTCAAAATGGATTCAATGGATTTTGTGCGGTATTCGTGACAGCCGCCTTTGCATTCGGCGGAACTGAACTTGTTGGTTTGACAGCGGCCGAGAACAGGGACCCGGCCAAGCAGCTGCCAAAGGCCATCCGACAAACCGTCTGGCGGATAGTCCTGTTCTACCTTGTCAGTTTGTTCCTGGTAGGGTTACTGGTCAGGGCAGACAACCCGAACCTGCTCGACGCCTCGAGCAGTGCCACGAAAGATTCCATCTTTGTTTTGGCTATTGTAAATGCTGGTGTCAAAGGACTTCCGTCTGTCTTCAATGTCGTCATCACGCTTTCAGTTCTGTCTGTGGCAAATTCCTGCACCTATGGTTCAACCCGTAAGTGGCGAAAACCTTGAGCTTCAGGGTTAGTCCCTAAGATAAAGACTAACGTGCCTTCTAGGCACCTTCCAGGCCATGGCTGGCATGGGTATGCTCCCAAAGTTCCTCGCATATGTGGACAAGAAAGGTCGTCCTATCCCAACAGTAATCCTGCAACTCGCGTTTGCTATGCTTGCCTTCATCAATGAAGCATCAAGCACTGGATCGCTCATTTTCAACTGGCTGCTGGCATTGACAGCTCTTGCATACTTCTTTGTTTGGGGCAGTATCTGTGTCGCACACATCCGCTTCCGCATGGCTTGGAAAAAGAACGGGCGCTCAGTCGATGAGTTGTCCTTCAAGGCAGCTTTTGGCGTCATCGGTTCGTGGGTTGGTCTGATCCTCAATATCGTCAGTCTCATGGCTGCAATCTACGTAGGCGCTGCCCCCGTTGGTGGCAGCTTCACCACCGTCGGTTTCTTCCAGCAATTCTTGGCTGTGCCGACAGTCGCGTTCTTCTACCTGGTTTGGAAGGTATGCCTTTTTTGTCCTAATCCAAACAGCCTTGTAAAGCCAGTTTTCACTGACGTTCCTTCTTCTTAGATCTACTCTGCCTTTGCAATTCCTCAGCACCGACGAATGTGGGTGAACATCGACAAGATCGATATCTATGCTGGCATGCGCGAATCTCAGTTCGCTATTTCCGGCCCCAATGTTAGCGAGAAGGAGCGTTTGGAGAGGCTCGAGTCGCTTAATGAGATAAAGGATCAGGACAAGACCCCAATGGGTATTGTCAAAAGGGTGGTCACGTCTTGCTTCTAGATGGGAAGCAAGCATCAGATGTTGTACTAGTATTACTCTGAGTACCTTTTATGTCAACCTGCACCTAAGCTGCTTTTGCGGTGATACCGTCAGCGCTGTGAAGATGCTTAGGTTGAGCTGCAGTATATACGTTAGGATATTCCAGCTTGAGGTTGAAAGAATCATCTCCAGCATTATTATTCGTTCCTACGCCCGTGTGTTGTTCAAAGCTGGGCCTGGTTATAAGCACATCACCTTGTATCGGCGATGGAAAGACTAGATCGCGGGTTATTTCGTTACGAGATATTTAGTGGGTGAACCAGGATATATAATTACGCTAAGACTTTAGGCTCTTAACACGACACGGAGTTTGCCATAATCACAGCTCGCTTCGCGCGGCATTATTCGCATATTTTTCCGAGCCGAAATCTAGATGTCAGTGCTTAGGTACCTCGGATGAAAGCATCGGGCCTCCCTTAGCCGACGGCAGTGATTTGTGTCCACTTCCACCTCGTCGTTACCGGATCCTTGTTTCCATCAATCACGTTTTATCATCTCTCTGAGCGTCGCGACTTCACTCGTATGAACACGACAACACCACCGAGACAATGAACGACCAAAATGAGCGAGCGGCGCCGATGTCGCAAGAGCCTCTTGGTGATCCCTCGGTCGGCGTAGCCCCACAAACAGACTGGTCGCCGAATCCTTGCAGGCACGTCTTTTTCTCTTTTTCTAATGCGCCTCTTGCAATATAGGCACTCTTTTCTTCCTTCAAGATGCAGAGAGGCCAGATACACAGGCGCAATGCAACGCACTCCATTTGAATACTAACCTCTTTCCAAAATAGGCGTTGTCGTAACCTGAATCTCCGTTGTGACTTCTTACAACCATCGTGTGACAGGTGCGGCCGAGAAGCTGCTCAATGTATCTACGATATCGAGGAGCGCAAGCCCATCATCGCGGACATGTTCGAACCCATTGCCTCGACCAACACGCGTGATAGCATTGTCGAATCGCACGATGCTCCGATATCAGCAATTTCTGCTACATCGGCACCATTAGGTACGCCGGTCGCGGCTCCTGTACAAGCACAAATGCAAGCACCACCATCAGCTCCTCGCAGTCCAAGTCAGTTCATGTACACTAGTGCCACCTCGACATGGGCGGCTGCGAACAATCCTGCGGCACATGCAGTACATGTGGAACAGCCAACCCGACCTACCAGCCAAGAAAATGAAGAGACTACCAACAGCAGTGCTCATGACTATGAACAGCCAGTGCCTATGGTGGGCACTTCCGTCTTCAATAGTAATGGTAACGATGACAATACTCCTCAACGACAGCAAGGCAAGCGAAAGCGCACATCATGTGCTGATTGTCACAAACGGAAGCTCAAGTGCGATCGAGAATATCCGGCTTGTGGACGGTGTCGCAAGCGGGGTGTGCCATGCTACTACGATGAATGGTCAACTTTGACAATTGCTTCGAGCAAACCTTCTTCTCACCGTGTTCGTCCAGATACACCACCAAAACCAACGACACATGTTCAGTCGCCAGCTCGTCCTCTATATGGCCCACTGACTGGTCAACCACAAGCCAATGGAGGTCGTGATCAGCGTGTTGCAGATGATCATCGTGCTTCCACTGTATACGGCACACATGGCGTTCCATATAGTGATGTTATGCGAGAACAACTATTCACCGATCCGGTGCGACGAGAGTCCGAAGTCGAACGACCAGCTCAACGACAACGTATTGAAACTCCGGGCACTATCAGTCAGGGCGCCATGCGAACGGCCCTTCGGAAAGAGGCTGAAATGGCCTCGTTCCAGAGCAAGCCAGGAAAAGCATTTGAGACACAGTTCAATGGGCCAACGAACCCATTTCACTCACTAATGACTGTAAGCTGTGATTTCTTAAATTCAAAACTCGCGCGAGCGCTAACATGATTCCTTCTAGTTTCCAGAGCTTGCTTCATTCACAAACGCTGCCAAGCAGAACGCATCTTCCTTATTACGCGTGCGCGAAGGCATGAGAACACTCAAACGCAAGAACAAGGAGGTCTTCTCTGCTCGGACTGATGCAGATCTTGTGCATCTTCTCCCGAACGACGAGCGCCTGAGTGACATGGTCCGAGATTATTTTCACGCCTATTCTCACATCTATCCTGTGGTCCATGAATACCATTTCCGCGACCAGCTTGACTACTTCAAAGACTCATATGGTCGCGTCTCTCGTCCTGGGTTTGTGGCTGTACTGCTGTTGGTATTGGCATGTGCATCAGTTATGCCGCGAAATGAGCCTCTTCGGTTTGTTGGTGCCAATTCTCTGGCTAGGTACGAGGCATCTCGCTGGATCAAAGCGGCAGAATCCTGGCTCGATAACCAAAGCGCCAAGCACCAAACCTTGGAGGTATTCCAAGTACATTGTCTTTTGCTGATTGCTTGCAAAGTGACAGTTCACAAAGTTAAGAGAGCATGGGCTCAAGCTGGGGGATCTTTGCGCGCGGCAATGTCTGCGGGAATGCATTGCGACCCTGGTCAACTGGACAAGAACATGAACTTCTTCGACCAGGAAATGCGCCGTCGTATCTTCGCCACTCTGGTAGAGCTTGAACTTTCGGCATCAATAGACCGTGGGATGCCAGCTACTCTTATTCGAAACTCGTTCACCTGTCCACCACCTACGAACGTTGATGACTTTGATTTCCGACATAGCGCTATCAACAATACTCCAGAGTATATAAGGGACGAGTATGTCCAAACCTCAGCGTCTTTCCTAATCGCGTCACGAAATAGCTACAACACGAGAAGCGAAGTCATCACTATTCTCAACGATCTGTCTGGCTCAATATCGTATAATGATGTCTTGTCGCTGGACCGGCGAATCAATCAAGAACTCGAGGCTGTTCCGACATATGATCAAGTGGGTAAATCCGTCTGGCTATTGAATTCAAAAGGCATGGTTGGTCTAGGACCCACAATGGCTCAATTACAATTGCTTCAACTACTTATTCTGCTGCATACTCCTTATGCTGTACGTGCGAACGAGGACCCAAGGTATAAATATTCACAAATCGCCTGCATGGAGGCTGCGGAGCGAATTTTCGACATCCATAAGAGTGCCGACGAGGATCGACGGACTGTATTAAGTTTGCTTCGAAACGACATGTCTAGGACATGTCTCGCAGTGTGTCAAATCATCCTTGCTTCGAGTACTGGAAGTGGTGAGTCCTTTCATCTACACCAAGACCAATTCCAGCATTATATTGACAACATCCCAGGCACCCTCTTCACCCGCACCTTGCGCGCCCCATTCCTCGGCCTCATCGACGACGCTCTCACAAACCTCGAACTCAAAGTCCTCCGTCTAGGCACCGGTCTCTACCTCTACTGGCTTGTCTCCGCAGCCTACCACCTCGTCCTCCCTCTCGGCACCTCACCAACACGCACCTTTGCCACCATCGACGAGGCCGAAAAGGCACGTTATCAGCACATGGCAGCCGATCGAGTCACGAATCTCTACTACAAACTCATCGCGAACCAGGAATCCGCGCCACCGATCTCTTCTGCATTTGATAATGTTGATGCGCTGATGACTGGGTCGGGCCAGGATCTGAGTATGAATGGTGTATCTGCCTCGATGGGCATGAATCTGGGGAGTAACAGATGGTACGGAGCTGCTGCGCAGGCTAGTGAGGCAGATGACGGCATGGGGAACGGATTGGCTTCTGGTACTGCGCCGTCGACGAATGGAGATTTCGACTTTAATTTTGCGTGGCCAACGACGGATGATCTTATGGGTTTCGCCGCAAGTGAGTTGTACATGCTGTAACTCATAGTACTCGCATTAAAAATCGAAGTATACTGTACTGGTGGAAAGCCTTTACCATGAAATTCACAGCTCTTCGGTCTATGTTTTTCCTCTTCAGTCTACATAATGCTTTTTCCTTTCAGTCGATGCTCTTCGTCTCCGGTCAATGGTTTCTTTCTATTCTCTCTCCTCTTCTTTTTCTCCAAACGCTGCCGTTATATTCGAGCCGCATTATCGCACTAATGGGAACCTCTCGGGGTAAGTTTCACAACCTTTTTGGCTCTATGCTTTTCCTCTCTTCTCTTCTTTTCTCTCTTTTCTCCTCTCCTCTGCTCTCTACTTTTCCCTCCTCTTCCCTCCCGTCCCCTCCCGTGTGTCCTCTTCCACCACCATTCCCTAAACACCGCCTCAAGATGCAGTAGAGTTACCTAATGATTTCGCCTCCACCTCAGCTTCACCTCGACGCATCATTGCAACAACCATCCAACCATCCACCATCCGTGGTTCACCGTGCAAATCTCAAATTCCAACTTCAAGCTCATGGGGCACCAAATCTATTCTCATCTTCGGCCTTTATTATTGTCACATTTGCCCGCATGAGTATCATTGACCCGAAGACCGAGGCCGAGGTCATGTGCGGGGAAGCCATTATTGACGACAAGGTTGAATCGTCTCAACTCGTTGTCGACTACAACCACCATTCCTCTCTTCTCTCACAATCCCCTACCTTCATCTCCAACCATGTCTCTCTTCCGTATAGCGCCCACCAAGGCACAAAGAGCCCTCAACCTTCTTCGTATGTCCTTGTAGTATACCCATAACAACACTTATACTGACACTCTTTCTCTATAGGCGCCGTCCAGGCTCATCCCGCAACATGCCCCTGCCACTCTAACCCAGCCCACCACCACCACAACCTCCCCGCCGCCTCCCAAGCCCGCCGCCACCTCGCCGCTCCCGTCGCAGCCCGACAAGAAAAGGAATATGCATTCCAAATGGCCGCGTCCAACATCCGGTTCGGTCCCGGCTCAACGCGCGAAGTAGGCATGGACTTTGCCAACTTTGGGGCCAAAAAGGTGATAATCGTGACCGACACTACAGTGGCTAAGCTGGATGCGATGAAGTTTTGTACGGAAGCTTTAGATAGCGAGGGGATTCAGTATGTGGTGTATGATAAGGTGCGAGTTGAGCCCAAGGACACGAGTATCAAGGAGGCGATTGCGTTTAGTATTCAGGAGAAGCCGGATGCGTTTTTGGCGGTTGGTGGGGGGAGTGTGATTGATACGGCCAAGTTGATGAATTTGTATACTTGTTGTCCTGGTATGTTGAACGAAACAAAACAAAAACAACCAAATAACCAAACAACCAAACACCAGGCTCTGCTAACAAACTTACTCCAGAAAACGACTTCCTCGACTTCGTCAATGCCCCCCTCGGCAAAGGCCTCCCCATAACAGCGACCCTCCTTCCCCTCATCGCCGTCCCCACGACCGCCGGCACCGGCTCAGAAACAACCGGGACCGCAATCTTCGACCTAGTCTCCAAGCGCGCCAAAACCGGCATCGCCCACCGCAACCTCAAGCCCACATTGGGGATCTGCGACCCACTCAACACGCGCACCATGCCTTCAGCCGTGCACGCCTCCTCTGGCCTCGACGTCCTCTGCCACTCGCTCGAATCCTGGACAGCAATCCCGTACCACGAGCGCGTGCCGCGGCCTAAAAACCCCATTGAGCGACCAGCGTACCAAGGCGCGAATCCAATCAGTGACATTTTCTCGCTGCAGGCGCTGAGAAGTACAATCAAGTACCTGCCGCGCGCGGTACGGGATCCAGACGACACGGAGGCGCAATCCCAAATGCTGCTGGCCGCGACGCTGGCAGGCGTTGGTTTCGGAAACGCCGGCGTCCATCTCTGCCATGGGCTGAGCTACCCCATCTCAGGGCAAAACCCAGGGTACAAACACAAAGGCTACGCGGTGGACGTGCCCATCATCCCGCACGGCGTCAGCGTCGCCGTTACGTCCCCTGCCGTCTTCCGGTTCACGGGCGCCAGTAATCCGGATCGGCACTTGGCTGCCGCAGAGTGTTTTGGCGTTGACATTAGCAACGTCAAGGCCGAGAGCGCGGGGGAGGTATTGGGGGAAGCGCTAGCTGAGTTTTTGAATAAACTTGGGGATCAGCCGAGGGGATTGAAGGATTTGGGGTTTAAGAGTGAACATGTGGAGGGGTTGATTGAGGGGGCGTTGCCGCAGAAGAGGGTGCTGATGTTGGCGCCGACTTTGGAGATTGAGAATGAGGAGGTGGAGAGGGAGCAGTTGAGGGGGATTTTGGAGGAGAGTATGAGCTATTAGTTTGATTCGTGAGATGGGTATGTGGATGTGTGGATGTGTAGGTGAAGGGGGGCAGGGGGCGAAGCTATTGGATTTGTTTGGAGTCTGGCTACCGAGAGAGGCGTAACATGTCGCGGCGTATGATGTGGTTCGTGGGTGTGGTTGCTCTGCCAGTTGTGTGATGTTGATACTATACGAAGTGGTTAGGTGATGAGCAATCCAGCAGTCAGTATATCAAGCATATATATCTGGTGTCCAGTCCATCGTCCATCGTCCATCGTCCATCTTCTGTCAGAATGTATCATATCATACCATACCATCTTCCCTTTCCATACCTATTTGTCTGTCTATCATCATCTTCAATGAGGCAATAATTCAATCATTGCTCTGTCTGGGGTCTCGCGGGAGGCAAAGGGCGAGTGGGTGGTCTCGTTTGTTCGTCCGTTCTCTATACGCGTTTGCGTTCATCTTGACTCCTATGATATGTTACTTCTTAATGTTATTGATGGTATGGAGAATGAAATGTATTCTAAGACTACTCAATACAACACAGCATGCCATAGTCCTCTTTGCTCCCAATCATCTTGAGAATGTTATCTCTCCCCGACCTCACTCCTTCTTGGTCATCCAGTGTCATCCGATGTCTTCCAGTTTAATGATCCTGAGCCAATACTGATTGTATCTGTGTCAGACCAATAATAGTGGTGCTCTTGCCTTTGTAGTCTATACTACCAGCTGGAGCAGAAACTTGACGTTGCTTAACGTTCTCGTCTTGCTCAACGACAGACTCGACAACTGCGGTTCCTCCAGGTTCACTGCGTGCTTCATTACGACGGGCTTTGGCTTTCGCCTTAGCCCTCGAACGTTTGAGCTTCGGAATCTGGACCACCGGTATCTTGCTTGAGCGGCCAGTATTTGCATGAGAGCCAGTGGCCGTTGATGAGGATGAGTTGCCGGAGACATTGCGAGAACGAGGCCTGGCCCTAGTTTGTCTGAAAAAAGCCGCCGCCTTTGAAGCTTGCTTATCTGCACCTGCTGCGGACGTAGACGAGACTTGGTGTTGTTCGATATGGGTGCAGGGCATAGGAGTGACGGAAAGCTCGTCCATTGGAACAGTCCGGTCCGATGTTGGATCTGTGTGCACTGGATGCGTGTCCTGGCTTGACGAGCCGGGCTGGAACTCGTCCCCAGACAGGGCTCCTTGATTCTGCCTGACTGTAACCTGGGCAGAGGCACTATCGCTCTTTGGCGAGGGTGCTTTGTTGAAAGCAGCAACGACGTCACGAACATACGATGTCGAAATAGGACCAGCTCTGACAGGTGTATCCACTCTCTCGGCTTCCTCTTCATCGTCCAATACATCACTGAGCTCATCTTGATATTTGACCTTCCGAGATGGTCCAACGTAGATTGCTGTGGCAGCGGAGCTCCCAGTATGATCTTCTGGGTCCGGGAGTGTTTCGTAATCACCTCCAGGAGTGCCGTTTTCGGTTGGAAGAAGTCGAGTAGCATTATGCGTAGCATTGTTTGCGACAGTGGTAAAAGGTGATACCTCGTCATTCGATAGAAGCCCATGGAAACGGGGAAGGGCAGCCTCGACGTCATTCACGATAACAAATGGACTTTCGTTGAACGTGCCATAAGAGGTCTGAGTATCTTGATCGAGTAAGTCCTGTCGATTGTGACTGTGCCTGACTTGTGTGGCCAGAACGACAAGAGAGACGAGTAGTACCAGTAATATGACTTCCACGATGGCAACATCGTTGCTCAGACCATCGACGTGAATGGCATCTTGCTTCAGCCATAACAATCTAAAGGCAATCTGCGAATGAATGGTGCCGACAGCCGGTGCAAGGTATCCGTAGAGATAAGGGACATGTGTCGAAATCATGAAAGCCCAAGCCAGGTAGAAAACGCACAGAACGAGAAGATCCCGTAACATGTTATCCGTCTTTGGTTCGATGTGGGCGATCACCCTCCAAGTCTAGAGAAGGTTAGTTCTCTTAACAAATAGGTATGCTAGAAACGTGCCATACCAGCACGGACGTATTGAAGATCACCAACACCCTGCCGAGCGAAGCCCAACCCTCGGCGTATAGGAATCCCGGCAGGAAATCGGAAAGCACATATCGAGTGCTCCTCCTGCTTGTCCTGGGAAGATATGAAGAAAGGTGATACACACCAAGGCAACAGCAAGCGAGAACGAGAGAAAGGTTAGTTGCTACGCCGACTGGCTCTCGAAGTAGCTTGGCCGTGGTTGATAGAATGTCGATGTCGACTTCTGCGATCTTAACCCTATCGGAACGCCACCTGAGAACGACAGAACAGACTTGAAAATGAATCAGTGCGACCGCAGGCCACAGATGTTGAAAGACACGAGGGCGCATGGTGCCCAAGGCGAAATACCACCCCTTCAAGGAGATGATTCCCCAGATAGTGAGACGAATGCGTTGTGCCAACCAAGGCGGGCGAAAGAGGATACGGACGTTAGCATAAAGCGGCTGCTCGAGCTATCGAACAGTAACGTCAGTAGTGTCGCATGGAAGCAATCTCATACAAACATACAAGATAACAAATGTTTACAGCGATGAAGACACCGGAAATGTATTCGCGACTCCGGCTCAATGTCCTTGGAGGTGGTGGAAGGCCTGTGATGCGTTGTCTTCTTGCTTGCAGATAGGCAATGAGGGCTTGGAACCCAAGATAAAAGAAGATGACGATAACGGATAAGATGTTGGAGACGACGATTTGTGCTGGTGGCAAGACGAACAAGAAATCCATCATCCTAGCTGTTTGTAATGAGTGTTGAACGATGATCGATGAGCGATTAGTGTTGAGCGATTAGTGTTGAGCGATGTGTGTTCACTGCTAAGTGTCCAGTGATGTTTGTTCAGTGATGAGCGATGCTTACAAAGTGAAGAAGAAGTAGATGAGGACATCTTTTGACGTAGTGAGGACATGTGAATCGCCTCCGAGTCCGAGCAGAGACAGAAGTGAGGAAGGCACGACGCGAGGAACAAGGCAGGTACAAAAATTACATCTTGAGAAGGGATAAGACAATCATCCACAGCCATGCACAAGCACAACAGTCATCACCACAGTCATTTTGATTCAGAAGTGAAGCTCGTGGCTACATTGTAGAATGTATTGATTTAGATGAATGCCATCAAAGGTTGTTGGTGTTTCAGATGTGTGTTTCAGATGTTGTGCCCCTTTTCAGCTTGATATCGCCGTTTCCATTCGTCATCCGCCAAGCCTTCAGCTCATCCCAGTTGAGTCTGGGTTTGTTTCACAAAGACATACAACATCAACATCGATTGCTCGGCCTAGTTTCAGCCTGGTTTCAGCGCGGGCGTCCTACTGTCTTGAAATCGAATTCGCGCTTTCAGCCATACTCCATTGAGCAAAAGGAAGTGCGATTCACATGATCTCAGCATAAGCTATCAAATCACCACATCAAGACCACTACACCACAACACCCCCACCACACAACCCACAATGCCACTACTCCTCCCTCGTCAAGATGACACCACAGCACCACCCACCTCATCCCCAATAGCCAGCCGACCCTCCGAATCCAACGCCCCAACCTCGACACCAACAGGCATCCACATCTCCTTCTGGATCTGGATAATCGTCGGGCTAATCCTGATCGCAACGCTCAGTTTCGCAATCTACTTCCTCTACGCCTCTCTCCGCGCCCGTCGCCACGGTCTACCACAGCCAAGTCTGAATCCATTTACGCACATTTCATCTCGAGGTGGAAGATCGCAACGAAGAAGTGGTGGTGGGAATGGAGGAGGAGGTATGATACCGTGGGTAAAAGACAAATTCGCAGCAATATCTTCATCAGGCGGCAAGGGATACCAAGGACCACCTGGCGGACGTACACGAGGAACCTTCGGCGCACTAGATCCAGACGAAGCATGGGATGCCGTAGGCGCAGAAGCAGATTACGGGTATGGCGGCAACGGTACCACAGGCGGAGGATACGAAGAGCAAGAGCTTGGAAGAGTCGGCAAAGGATATGCGCAAGGTGGTGGGCTGGGCAGTATTGAGACGGGAAGAGATGAGGGGGATAGAGCGAGAAAGGCCGAGAGGGATTTGGAGGCGAGGTATGATGAGGAGATGCATGGTGGGAATGGGACGAAGGGAAAGGTGCAGAATCCGTTTGATGATGAGGAGGAAGAGGCTAGTTTGAGGGGTGTGAGTCCTAGACCGGAGGATGAGCAGAGGAGGGGACATCGGAATCAGGGATCTGCTGGAGGGAGGTTTACGGAGGGCGTATAATTGTGATGATCGAGGTTAACTATGGTGGTGCAGGAGCTGAGCGGAGCAGCTCAACGTAATACAAACGCATCCTAGCAAGAAGCAAAATCGAAAGGTGCTCGTCGGTTATACTCGGTGCCTACGATAAGATCGCTGCCAGATCAAGAACAAGACACATCGATTTAGCTCAGTCTTCTTCTCATCCACTTCTCTTACCGCTTCCTCCCATCGACTACACTTTGCTACTCCGTCTGACAATACTTCCTTCCGTCCGGGTAAAATAACAACAGATATAATCACAAGCGTCAAATGCAAGAAACCTCATCAACGTCCAATATATTGATCAAAAGACTGCAACAACATCGCATTACCTCACCTCACATCAATACACTCCCCATCCCACTCGCCTCCCATCGTCCCTACCTCACACTAAGGTCCAGACTTCTCGATGCGTATGCATAAAAAAATCAAGTGACAAATACCGGCAATTGACCACAATACCTTACCTCGCTGTTGTTTAATCTCAGGTAGATGCTCTTTGCTCAGAATTTAAGACATGATACGAACTCAACATCACACGAGATAGCTAGTTATGTGACGCAAAAATGCAACTGGCCCTTATTCGAGTTACTACCACCAATTTTTTAATTTCCAGATACGTGGAAGAAGAAGAAGGACAAGAAGAAGGACAAGATGTCATCAAATGATCAGGGATCTTGGCTTTTGGAGCATGATTCGGCTGCTGTGTCTAGCTCCAGTTGTCACGATTGTATGCTTTCTTTCGTGTGTTAAATGTGAATGTACATAGCCAGGATTCTTGATACAGTATAGCACAGCAAATGTAACATGTTTTATCTGAGCTGAACAGGACAGTGTTGATAGATTGTGATTGCAGTATCGTTTCGGAAGGGAAGAGGTATTCTCATGATAGATAGCTAGCTCACAAGGATATGAGCTTTTTTCCTGGTCCAAGATCAAATGTCAAGCCCGAGGCGGATCAATTAGGGATACTTTCTTGTATAAAGATATCTGAATCATATTGCTTTCACACCTGAATTATACTCTCTGCTCCTTTACATAAGCTACTACCGAACTCACTCGAGCATTTTGACGACCAACTACTTCCGTTCATCCATCCATCTGTCTGCAATACCATTACCAGCTACTTGACTTTCTTCGCATTTCTCTAAGTCTTGACATCAGGCTCCTCCCTGTTGACAAACTTCTTCAGTTGCAACAGATTAGTAGCGAGCTTGATGTTATCAGCCAAGAAGTCCTGAGCATCCATTCTGTAAAATCATCAATTAGCATCATCATCATCATCATCATCCCATCAACACCAAATCTCTATGCAGAAAACTTACCCATATGTCTTGGTATCATTCGAATGCTTCTCAACATACAACCGAATAGTAGCCCCCGAACTTCCCGTACCAGACAATCTCACCACCATCCTCGATCCATCATCAAACTTGACATAGATACCCTGATTCTTACTCACGCTGCCATCAAGATCAGTGTACGAAAAGTCATCAGCTTCCAGCACCTTTCTGCCCTCAATAGTGGAGCCCACAAACTCCGACTTCTTAGGTCCAATAAGCTCCTTGACGTGCGCAACCATCTTATCAGCGCCCTCAGACTCACAGCCTTCGTAATCATAACGCGTGAAGAAGGTGCGGCCGTACGTGTTCCAGAAATCATGCTGAATGCTGTTGATACTGGGCGTCGTGCCCTTTTCCTGTCCTACGCCAGCAATGATGTTCAACCATGCGACGACCGCCCAAAGACCGTCTTTTTCGCGGATATGGTTGCTGCCGGTACCGAAGGATTCTTCACCACAAATGTTCATCTTGTCGGAGTCGAAGAGACCGCAGAAGAATTTCCAGCCAGTGGGTACTTCGTAGCTTTGGAGGCCTTTTGCTTTGGCGACGAGGTCGACGGCGCCGGAGGTGGGCATGCTGCGGGCAAGACCGTAGACGCCTTGTTTCTTGAAGTAGGGGATGAGGTGGGAGTAGTGTGCGATGATTGCGAGGGAATCGCCGGGAGAGACGAAGCTGTTGGCGCCGTAGATCATGTTACGGTCACCGTCACCATCACTGGCGGCACCAAAGTGGACGCCGTTCTTGTCGACGGCTTCGACGAGGGAGTGGGCGTAGACGAGGTTGGGGTCGGGGTGGTGGCCGCCAAAGTCGGGAAGGGGAATACAGTTTTGTGTGCTGTTTTTCTGGCCGAGCTCTTTCTCGAAAATGTCGATACCGTATGATCCAGTCACACCGCTGAGACCGTCGAAGAGGATTTTGAAGTCTGGGTGTTCTTTGAGGAAGGCCTTGATCAGGTCGAAGTCGAAAATGTCCTTGAGCATCTGCACGTAGTCTTCGGTGGAGTGGACGATTTCAACCTCCAAGTCGCCGATTTTCTGGGTGCCAATGGTCTTGAGGTCGATGTCCGGGAGGTCCGCGGCGATTTTGTAAGAAGTCAGTGTCTTTGATGTCTCGTAGATTTTGTTGGTGACAGATTCCGGTGCTGGTGCTCCGTTTGCCAGGTTGTACTTGATACCAAAGTCCTCAGTGGGTCCTGTATCATGTTATCATGGAAAAGCCACAGCAAGTCAGGGCTTTCTCAAGCGTACCACCAGGGTTGTGACTGGCGGTCAACAGAATACCACCAGTAGCCTTCTTCTTTCTGATCAAATGACTGGCTGCGGGTGTGCTCATGATGCCATTTTGACCAAGCAAGAGCTTCTTGACACCATATGCTGAGCCAATCTTTGCAATCAGCTGCATAACCTCTGGGTTCCAGTAGCGTCCATCCCCACCAATAACCAAGTAGCTGTCCTTGACACCTTCAGGGATGGAGAGGAGGATGCTGGCGACGAAGGCCTCGGAGTAGTGATCTTGCTGGAAGACCTTGACCTTTTTACGAAGACCGGAACTGGAGGAAGTGTTAGTCTTGCAATTGAAGCTGAACGAGCTTGAGGATATGAGATGAGGAAAGCAAACTCACGTTCCGGGCTTCTGGTCTTGGAAAGGCTTGAATTCTACAGTCTTGATACTCATGATTGCAGTGTGTGTATGATTATAGAAGAAGGAGTAAGGGGTGAGGGTAGGAAAGGAAAGGAAGAAAGTAGTAGAAGATATCGAAACAAATACGAAACACAGGGTCGCACCCAATGGCGGGGATACGTCAGACGTTGAGCTATGAAACACTTTGCCACAATCAACCCCTTTCTGTCCAGCAACAGCAAGGTGATGGATGTTTGTGTATATTTTCGTCTCGTTGTAGCAAGAAGATAGCATCGGAGCTGTGAAACTTCTCTAGGGCATTGTGTGTAATTGTGATCCATCAGACTCGAGTATACTCATCTCCATTCCAACCACCAAGAAAGCGCACTTTCCTACATATCCTCTCTTTTCATTGTGAAGCCATACGACTGTCACTTTTTCTCTTGAAATCACGCAGTTTCTATTATTCAGAAAAGAGAGACTGGGAATCTCTTTGTCAACGACCATCCAAGAAAAAGAACATTTCCGATCCCCTCAAAATACCAAACATACCACCATGCCAGAATCACGCTCAAAACAACCACTCGTCTGGATAGACTGCGAGGTACGTCTCAAACATCCCACGCTCCATTACTTGCCTCTTCTTTCCTCTCACCCAACTCACAATCACCACCAAGATGACCGGACTCAACCTCGAAAAATCACCCCCCGACCAAATCATGTCCATCGCCCTCTTCATCACCGACGCCGATCTAAACCTCCTCGACCCAACCGGCTACTGCGCCACAATCCACCTCCCGCAATCCACCCTCTCCCAAATGGGCGAATGGTGCACCCAACAACACTCTGCCTCCGGTTTAACCACCGCCTGTCTCACCTCCACCACCACCGCCTCCGACGCCGCCGCCTCAGCTCTCGCCTACATAAAAAAATACGTCCCTGAGGCGAAAAAAGCCCTACTTGCTGGAAACACCGTGCATGCTGATAAAGCGTTCTTACTGCAAGAGCCATGGCGACCGATTGTCAAGTATTTGCATCATAGGATTTTCGATGTCAGTGCGATTAAGGAGGCGGTGAGGCGGTGGAGTCCGATTGAGGTTGTTAAGGGGAGTCCGATGAAGAAGGGGCTGCATGAGGCCAAGGCGGATATTTTGGAGAGTATTGCGGAGGCGAGGTATTATAAGGATGTGATTTTTCAGAGTCAGAAACCGATTGAGGAGGGGAGTGGGAAGGAGAGTGAGCGGGTTGTGTTCGATGCATTATAGGCGAATGTGGTGGTATTGTGGAAGAAGAGGGAGAAAGTCGCATGGTTCTCAATGATAACCTATCCACTGTGCTCCTGCAGTATTTGGAGGCGAAGCAATATCACCGACGCACTTCTTCTCATGGAATGAACTCGATTCAAGTCAGGCGTGGCAATGTTCGCAAAATCATGACAAAATATAAGCAGAAGTCAAGCTCATATGAAGGACAAAATTACCATCTGTGAACAATATCACGACGTCGCCACAGAAGCCTCCAGGCGTCTCTCAGGTAGACATCTCCGTCCTAGACGAAGCGAGCTCCTGTGCCCGGCTGGCAAGATCCAAAAGGATCTTTCATCCCTATTGTGGAAGGAACTTTCCGTCAGCAAGAAACGATGTAGTATGATCTCCACGTTTGAGAATGATCACCGGGCTTCATGTTTGCAACTATGAGAATGTGCAGTTAAGAGAACATATTGCTTTGCAGAACATGAATCAAGGTGTTTGTCCAGCTTCCCATAACTCGACTATTGGCTGAAGCCGCCAGGCATGGAATGACATGCCATTAGCCGGTGACCAGCAAGAACATAGAAGATAGCTCGCCGTCCTTAGTAGCAGATGTTCGAAGTTCCTCTCGTGCGACATGACCTGCACCTACTCGTAGCTTCTTATGAGGAAGAGAAGTCTCCACAGCATTATTAGAAGTTCGTAAGTCTGTGTCGCTGTCCCGCGCGGAATCATCGATCATTTGACGAAGATTAATGAGCTGAGCATCAGTGAACGAGCAAAGTAGGCCGTCCTGTAAGCACCGAGAACATTCTTTATCGGTAATAAGAAAGTGGTAGTTAATTCTCCCTTTTGAGCATCGACGACGGTCCTTTTACGGGCCTTATGGTTTGCTTGATACCACGATGGCTCCAGTGTAAGTTCTGTAAAGATACAATACACATGCTACCTCCAGCAAGGTCCTGGTCTTCACCTTCAGATTGATCACTTAGTCTCTCATTGCGGACTTGAATGCTTGCGATTCATAGAACACAACTGCATTTTATGGTTGAAGAGGTTTTAGTGTAGACATTATATTGGTGCAGTCTACTCAGTTCATAAACAGATTACCTCCAGCACAGTCTCTTTATTACCTGTCGTAAATCATTGCCAGTCAATACATCATCCCCATCGTCGCAGCATCCTCTCAAAGACGAGTATCAACAGAACAGACCTTTGTCATTACTTACATTACCACTTCAATAACTTCATACTCACCACATCGTCACCCACCCTCATGCTCTTCAAGCAGCATACTAACAACCATTCCCCCACCCCTTCACCACGCTCCTCCCCAAACTACACCCCGTATACCCACCAAACCCACTCTTAACCAACTCAGTAGCATACGTCGAATCCGGACTATTACTCGGGAAAGTCGCCAACAGCGCAACACTCAAATCAGGCAACTCAAACACAAAGCCCGCATCCGTGCTCGTCAGAATCATACTATTACTCACAACCGCCTCAGGGGCATCGACATAGTTCGCCGCAAGAGGGCTCGTGCCAGTCAAGACCGTCAAGTTAGCACGTGTGCCGGACGGGACGCCATCGAATTGCACCGTCACGGGCACGTTGGCGCTGGCGTTGTATACAGCGGCTTTGAAGACGTATTGGTTGACAGGGGTGTTTTCGCCGGCGACGTAGTACAGGGGGCCGAAGTTTTCGATCGTAGATACAGGGCGGGTGGTGGTGAAGCGGGTGTTTGAGAGGAGCTTGATAACGTGGTAGCTTGTTGTCAGGACGTCTTGGGAGGTGTTGTGTGTGAAGTAGACGAGATCGGTGGACCATGAGATGTTTGGCACGGCTAGATTACAGAAGGAGGGAGCGTAGGATGCGCCCCAGAGGGAGTTGCGTTCGGCGCCGATGAGGAAGACGGCTTCGCCTACGCTGCCTATCCATTCGGGGGAGGGGAGCAGAGGGGCGCTGTAGTTTACTTCGAGGCCGTTGCGGGCGACGGCGGCGTATTCGCCGATGAAGCTGAGGTTGGTGGGGGATTCGGGGTCGAAGAGGTTGAATTGGGAGACGAATGTGTTGGGGTTGGTGTATTCGTGGTAGTCGCCGATTTCGTCGGCTGTGCGGTTGGGTGTCAGGTAGCTGGACATTATGGTAAGAGACGGGTATGCGGCTTTGATTGCGTTGGCAAAGTCGCGAAGACGGTAGGCTTCGTAGGAGCTGGATCCGTTTCCAAGGTTGTCTTGATGGTATCGTCAGCTTGAGTTGTGATGTGTGGCTGTATATTCAAGAACTTACCCTCATTGCCAATCTCGACGTACTCGAGCACCCAAGGATCAGGGTATCCGTCAGAGGTACGGCGCTTTCCACCAGCAGTGGTCTGATCACCAAGAATGTACTCCAACTCGTCTAGAGCATCTTGAATGTACGGCTGGATTTCGGCTTCCGTCAAACTGGTGCCGTCGAGGTAGTGGCCAGCCCAGATTGTTAGCAACATGCTCATGTCAAGATCCTGACACCATTCGAAGACTTCGTTGAGACCGACGCCGTCAGTATTGTAGTATCCCCATGTCCCGAGTCGGCCTGGACGCTCGATGAGGGGACCGATGGTCTCGTTCCACATCCACAAAGGCGAGCTTTCACCGTTTCTGACGCCATTGCCTTCGATGTTGTTACCTCCCCCTGATGAAGTATATTAGTGAAATGTCCAAATTCCAGTGAGCCCGGTTATACTTACATCTCAAGAAAGATGGGTTCAGCCCGGAGAGTACTTCCATCAAGTCGATTCTCATGCCATTAGGCCTCGAGTTGTAGGTTGGTGGAAACAAAGATATCAGGTTGAAGTTCATGGAGCCATCAGTCGCAGTAGCAGCATCAAAAGTAAGAGCCAAAGAATTATTGACACTGGGTGCAGGCGCAGGAGGAGTGAGCTGGTATGTGATTTGCGTCCAGTCGCCAGAGGTCGAAGTCACTGGAATTTGCGTGCTTGCAAATGTCTGTGCAGTTCCAGTAGTCGAAACCAGAGCAAGTGTCATACTGCCTTTATAGCTGCCTCTGACGTAGAATGAACCACTGTACACTTGTGGCTTTACCTCCATGCCATAATAACCAGGATTAGCTAGGCCAACTTGACCATTACCACCAGAGACCTTGACGGAGAATGGAAGAGCACTGGAGAGGGAGTTTGTGTTGTCAATTGTGAGACTGGCACCTCCGATTGGATACCACGGAGCAACAGTAGCAGTAGAGTAATTGGTAGCTTGGAAGGCTCGGTTCATGATGAGCTCGGCGTAGAGTCCACCATCGATGCTGTGGTTAATATCCTCTGGCCGTGTTAGCAGATAGATAGTGGAGGGAGTGGGAGAATCCACGTACCAAACATGATTCCGTACTGCCACGGCGAGCTTAAGTTACCACCTGCTGAGCTGACTGCGAAGGTGTGTGGTGTGGGTGCTGGAGCAGCAAGAGCGAGAGCGCTCCATAACAGGAGAGACGTGACTGTCTTCATAGTGAATATTTGGAGATGAACTTATAAAGACGAACGAGGTTCT
>Ga0160428_1000334_pt1 | contig 55160 bp, 50 predicted proteins | sample SolpanmetagenomM_FD_108198 | JGI IMG/M metagenome (GOLD analysis project Ga0160428, IMG submission 108198) | Solar panel surface microbial communities from Lawrence Berkeley National Laboratory, California, USA - M | ecosystem: Engineered > Built environment > Solar panel > Unclassified ... | reverse complement strand
GCCGGCTTTGCCGCGCTGCTGGCCGATATGCAGAACAGCGCCGGCGCTGGTGGCTTAATCACCCGCGCTGCCAACCGCCAGCTCGGCAAGTCTGATCGCGAAGCTGCCGGGTCTTCAGATCCTCGACTGTCGCCCTTTGACGCCACTTCGCGACCGTTTTGGGTTGATCCCCAGCTCCCGGCTCAGCGTCGCGAGCGAAGCTTGCGATCGCTGTATTTCTGCTCGGACGGTGTGCGTGGTCGTGTCACTCCCGTGACGTACCTGCCCCATGCGGCTTCCTTCCATTCCAACGAAAGGATCGCACCATCAAACCGTGGGACCAAGCACCTAGGTAGATGGTGACAGTACGCCTCCCCCTCAATCCCCGATCGGGCTCTCGCCGTGCTTCCTTAGCACGTCGTTGAACGCCTCGGCCATCAGCGCCTGGAGGCTCCGCCCCTGCCGCCGTGCCAGCGTGTGCATCGCGAACGACATTTCGGGGCTGAAGAAGCCGGCGATCTGTTTGCGGCCCTGGCGGCTGGCGGGACCCGACCCCGCCACAGGTGCAACAATCGCGGACGACGCAGCGGGTGCCGCAGCCGGCGTGGCGGCACCGGTGGTGCGCAGGTTGGCGAAACTGGGCTTGCGGCTCATGCGGCGGCTTTCTTGCGGGGGGATTTGGGCAACGACAATCCGACTTGTCGACATGTCCACGCGTAGAGATGACGGATGTCGTCGGCCGCCTTGCCGCCGGGTTCGTATTCCATGACGGTGCGCCCTTCGCCGCTGGCGTGACGATAGACGGCGCGATCAGGGATCTGGATGGGACAGGGCGGCGTGCCGAAGCTTTCGACGAGTTCTCCTGCCTCCTGATAGACGCGTGGCGCATTGGGCGAGCCCGCGGTGAAGACGACGAACGCGGGCTTGCGCAGCAGCTGCACCAGTTTGGCGGTGGTCTGGATCGCCGAGAGGTCGAACGCGCTCGGGCGGCACGGGATCAGTACGAGATCGGCGACCTCGACCGCGGCGCGGGCGGCGCTGTCGGCATGGGGTGGTGTGTCGATGACGATGACCTCGGCCCCCTGCCCCTTCGCCGCCTCGACCTTGGCTCCGAGGCGCGGAGGCGGGCTGTCGATCACCTCGGGCGGGGTGTCGCCACGCCACGCGGCCCATTGACTGGCGGTGGCTTGAGGATCCGTATCGATGATGAGCGCGATGCGGCCGGCATCCTGCGCGGCCGCGGCGAGGTGAAGCGCTAGCGTGGTCTTGCCCGCGCCGCCCTTCTGACTGATGATCGCAATTGTCGGCATGTCGATGACGCTACATGTCGACATGGTGACGTGACAAGCGGATTCGTAGTTCGGGCCGACAGGATGAAGAGAGCCTGGCGGCCCCCGACACCGGGATACGTCAATGGCAGTACGCGACGTTTTCTCAACATCGCCGCTTACTATCCATCGGGATGGTGCCCGCCCCTAACCGCTTGCTCCTTTTAGGGAGCATGTGGCGGCGTAGCCGACACTCCAGACGGTGTAGTTATATCGTTCGTTTGATATTGGCGCTTCGATTGATTTTTTCGGCCGTCAGGCGTGAGCGTCGGCCGTCAAGGCCGACTCGAATTGACTTATTCATATAGACTCGGGGAGTGGTTTCGGATGGTTTTGAGACTCGCGTAGCGCAACGACCATCTGCCCGTCGATCGCGGCCCCCAGACGCGCGAGCACCCGGCCGAGCGCCCCGCCGACGGTGACCTTCGCAAGATCCCGGCACGATAGACCGGCAAGCATCGCCGCCTGCTCCTCCCCGCGATCGGCATCATGTTGGACGCGGTCGTCGGGGATCGGTGCCGGACGCATCCAGCGCGGCAGATAGGCGCGCACGGCGGCAGGCAGCAGCGGACGATAGGCGTTGGAGGTCTGGCGATAGCGTGGTCCATCTCCCTCAACCCGCTTGAAGCGGCGCTGGCGGACGAGGAAGCCGGTGCATTCAAGCAGGGCAAGGCCGCGCGCGACGGTCGCCCGGCCGAGGCCGGTCGCCTCGGCGAGCCAGTCGTAGCTCGGAAAGACGCGGCCGCGGTTCAGGCGGGCGAGCGTGCAGATCTCCTCGAACACGCGTACCGCACCCGCGGTGAGGGCCGCGAGCCCGCGTTCGGTCGCCGAGAGCGTGCGTGTGCCCGCCCGCGCCTCGCGCGCCAGTCGCCGACCGGCGTCGCGCGCGCGGCGGCAGGCGGTGAGCAACCGGTCGGGCTCGCCGGGCGCTGGCATCGCGAAGAAGACGTCCTCGAACGTCCCGGCCTCGATGCTGTCGCGCAGCACGGGCGCGCCGGTGCGGTGGAGCCCTCCCGGGTGCCCTCCCCTGCCTCCTGGCCGCGTTAGCGACCCGCCGGGTCGCAATCCGCCACCCGCACGCGCCAGCACGCGTGCGCTCGCCTCACCCAGGGCAAGTGCCGTCATCTTCCATCCCCTTACGGGGCCGGGACCAGGGACGAAAAAGACCGTGGCGCGAAACGCGCATCCTTGCACCGGAAGGGGCATGGAGCTATCGAGAGAGCGTGATCGGTTAAAAGTCACGCGATCGGCGTTTGGCGACGCCTATCTTAATACCCCCTTGGGATGCCCGGCCTTCGTGCCGGGCTTTCCTTTATGTGGTCACGGCCGCATCCCGAACGTCCCCGAGACGTCATCGCGGGCCGTCATGGCCCGCGCAGCCATCATTTTGCAGCAATGATCCAACAACGGAAGCGACTATAGTTCGTGCTTTCGAGTATTTAGATCGAAAAAGTTCGTGCTTTCGAGTAGGAATGCACGTTCCATTCGTGCTTTCGAGTAACAATATCGGGCTTTGCATTCGTGCTTTCGGGTAACAATTGACCGTGCGCGACCGAATCACTGCGACTCGGCCGATGCAGGCGCCGGGAGTGATTCGCCCCCCTCGCCCGGCAGCTGCGGACGCGGCGTGATGACGACGCGCGCCTGGGGGGCGCGGCGGCCGCGACGCGGCGCGGCGCCGTCCGCGGGTGCGGCCTCGGTCTCCTCGACCAGTTCCAGGTGGAAGTCCGGTATGCCGTCGGTGGCGACGATCTGCTTCAGCGCCGCCTTGAAGTTCGACAGCGGGTTCTGATAGCCGATCTGCAACCGAAAGGTAGCCAGATCGATGTCGAGCGGGCCGTCCTCGCAGGTCGAGCGTGCGACCTCGTAGATGCGCCGCTCGATCGGCCCCAGCTGGAAATAGGCCGCGGCATAATCGAGCACATGCCGGTCGAGCAGGATCGCGCGGAACAGCCAGTCGCACAGGCGCACCTTCACCGCCTTCAGTCGCCGTTCGCCGGTGCGCGTCTTGCTATAGTGGAGCTTCGCCTCGGACAGCCACGAGAAGAAGCCCTCCTCCCCCTCCCCGCCCGCTTCGATGTTGGTCTTGATCTGCGTGCCCTGGAGGCGCTCCAGCGCCTCCGACAGCCGGCCGTAGCTGCGCGCACTGTGGTTGCTGCCGGTGACGCTGAACAGGTCGTGCGCGGTGAAGACGAAATCCTGCTCGACGCTTTCGCCCGCCTCCAGCTTCGCCGCCATCAGGCTGGCGATGTAGAGCACGATCTCCTTGTCATAGATCGTCGCGACGCCGCTCGCACTGGGCCGCACCTCGATCGACACGGTCGCATGGTCATAGGTGAGCGGCTTCATCCAGGCATTCTTGGACAAGGCGAAGAATGGAAACGCCATCAGCGACCGCTCGCCGCGGATCTCGCCGTGCAGCGGGCTGTCGAGCGTGAACAGGTCGCGCACGGTGACGCTGCCGGCGGGGGCGGAGGAGCGGTGCGATGCAGGGGTACGGGCCATCGTCATTTCCTACTCGAAAGCACGAACTTTGGGCAGTCCTGCCGTGAATACGGAGGGAAAAGCCACGTAATGGCCATTCCATTCGTGCTTTCGAGTAGGAATTGGCCCGTCCGGCAGGTAGTTTGTCATGCGCCTGTTGGCGCGTTGGATTGTCGACAGATCGACATGTGGTGGTACTCACTCTCCCCGCCCTCCCCATCGCGTCCGCCTTATAGGGCATAAGCGGCTCAAGGTTTCGGCGTGACAATGGGTTCGGGGAGAACGGTGGGTGGGTCGTCGCTATAGCGGAACCATTCGCCCGGGGCATCGGGCACATGCGCAGTCATCAGCGTGCTTGCAGCGAACATGGGTGTCGCCAGCATCGCAGCGCTAGGATGTCAGGTGACGAAGGGTGATCGGCAGAAGATGATGAAGCCATCGGATGGCAGATCGCTGACGAACCCCGTCCGCAGCGCACCCGTCATACCGCCAATCGATGCAGAGTCCGAAGAACGACCATGACGGGGGGAAGGGGGGCGGCCAGTATGATCCGCCATCTTGGTGCTAACGACAACGCACACTGTAAACCCCTAGAATTGTCATCATGTCGACACGTCGGCATGAATGTGGCGATCACTCCCCCACCATCACGCTTGACCACACCCCATCCGCGGCGGATACCCTCCCCGTCGATACGGGAGAGACCGGGCCCAAGCCCGGCGCCGAAGGAGCAACCGCCCCGGAAACTCTCAGGCAAAAGGACCGGTCGGCAACGGACATCTGGAGAGAGGCGAGGGGGACACCCCACGTCGGCCGACGGGATAGCGATCTCAGGCGCAACGGACAGATGGGGCATGCGAACGGCCGGGTGCGTCCCGGCGATGAGGACATGCATGCACGTCGACACGTCTACATTCGGCTTTCCCGCCCTGCTCGATCGCCAGGCGCCCGCTGTCTGCGCCCGCCCGATCAGCGTCGCTGAGCTGTTCACGATCGGCATCGGCCCGTCGAGCTCGCACACCGTCGGGCCGATGAGCGCGGCGTTCGACTTCGCGCAACGCGTTGTCGGCCAAGCCAGCGTGGAGCATGGTCCGGCGGGGGAGGGTGCGCCAATCCGCGTCACCTGCGACCTCTACGGCAGCCTCGCGCTGACCGGCCGCGGCCATGCCACCGACACCGCGACGATCCTCGGCCTTGCCGGTTGGGAGCCCGAGCGGCTCGATCCCGACGCTGCGCCCGCGATCCTCGCCGATATCCGCGAGCGCGGCCGGCTGGCGCTCGCCGGTCTCCGGCCGATCGCCTTCGCGCCGGACGACATCGTCTTCCACCCGCGCGCGTTCCTGCCCGAACATCCCAACGGTATGACCTTCACCGCCTGGCTTGCGGACGGTAGCATCGAGACGGAGACCTATTACTCGATCGGGGGCGGTGCGATCCTGCGCAAGGGCGCGCCGGTCGCGGGCGGCAACGTGCAGGTCCGCCACTCCTTCACCTCGGGCGCGGAGCTGCTTGCGCTGGGCGATGCGACCGGCCTGGCGATCGCTGACATCGTGCGCGCCAACGAGGAGGCGTGGCGCGACGCCAGCGAGACCGACGCCTTTCTCGATGCGGTGCGCACCGCGATGCACGCCTGTATCGATCGCGGCATCGCGCAGCAGGGCATCCTGCCCGGCGGCCTCAAGGTCCGGCGCCGAGCGCATGCGATCGCGCAGGGGCTGACCGGCGACATGCCCGGCAGCAACCCCGCCGAGGTGTTCGAATGGGTCAGCCTGTGGGCGCTCGCGGTAAACGAGGAGAATGCCGCCGGCGGCCGCGTCGTCACCGCGCCGACCAACGGCGCGGCGGGCGTGCTGCCGGCGGTGCTGCGCTTTTACGAGACATTGGTCGCCAAGAGCGCGACCGACGCGGCGCGAGGGGAGGGGGCGCGCACCTTCCTGCTCACCGCCGCGGCGATCGGCATGCTCTACAAGAAGCGCGCCTCGATCTCGGCCGCCGAAATGGGCTGCCAGGGCGAGGTCGGCGTCGCCTGCTCGATGGCAGCGGGGGCGCTCGCCGCAGTGCTGGGTAGCAGCAACGCCCAGATAGAAAATGCCGCGGAGATCGGCATGGAGCACAATTTGGGCCTTACCTGCGATCCCATCGGCGGGCTGGTGCAGATCCCCTGTATCGAACGCAACACGATGGGCGCGGTGAAGGCGATCAACGCCGCCTATCTCGCCCTGCGCGGCGACGGCAGCCATGTCGTCAGTCTCGATGCGGTGATCGAGACGATGCGCCAGACCGGCGAGGATATGCGCTCGCAATATAAGGAAACGAGCCTCGGCGGACTCGCGGTCAACGTGGTGGAATGTTGACCTCCATACATGTCAACCTGTCGGTATGTCGACAATCCCCGGCACAACGCCCCGTACGATCCGAAGCGACGCGTTAACCTCCTGTCGGCTATAACGTCGCCATGCGCATTCTCGTCACCGGCGGTGCCGGCTTCATCGGCTCGGCGCTCGTCCGCCACCTGATCCGCAATACGGAGCATGAGGTGTTGAACCTCGATGCGTTGACCTATGCCGGCACGCCGACGACGGTCGAGGAGGTGGCGGGATCGGAACGCTATCGCTTCGTCCACGCCGACGTCTGCGATGCCGCGGCGGTCGGCGCGACGCTGCGCGACTTCCGTCCGCAGGTCGTCACCCATCTCGCCGCGGAAAGCCATGTCGACCGTTCGATCGACAGCCCCGGCGCGTTCGTCCAGACCAACGTCGTCGGCGCCTTCACGATGCTGAGCCAGGCGCACGGCTATTGGCGCGACCTGTCCGCATCCGACCGCGCCGCCTTCCGCTTCCACCATATCTCGACCGACGAAGTGTTCGGCTCGCTGGGCGACACCGGGCTGTTCACCGAAGACACGCCCTACGACCCACGCTCGCCCTATTCGGCGTCGAAGGCGGGGGCGGATCACCTCGTCAGCGCCTGGGGCCACACCTACGGCCTGCCGGTGCTCGTCACCAACTGCTCGAACAATTACGGGCCATATCACTTCCCCGAAAAGATGATCCCGCTGATGATCGTCAAGGCGCTCGCGGGTGAGACGCTGCCCGTCTACGGCCGCGGCGACAACGTGCGCGACTGGCTGTTCGTCGAAGATCACGTCCGGGCGCTGCAGGTCGTGTTCGAACGCGGCCGGCCCGGTCGCCGCTACAACATCGGCGGCAATGCCGAACGGCGCAACATCGACGTCGTCCGCACGCTCTGCGCGACACTCGACCGGCTGCGGCCGCGCGGGGCAGGGGGCTCCTATGCCGATCAGATCGGCTTCGTCGCCGATCGCCCGGGCCATGACCAGCGCTATGCGATCGACGCCGGCCGCATCCGCGACGAACTCGGCTGGGGCCCCCGGGAAAGCTTCGAGAGCGGTCTGGAGACGACGATACGCTGGTATCTCGACAACGAAGCCTGGTGGCGTCCGATCGTCTCCGGACAGGCGGCGGACGTACGGCGTGGACTCGCCGCGACGACGGAGCAGGCGGCATGAAGGGCATCATCCTCGCCGGCGGCTCCGGCACGCGGCTGCATCCCGCGACGCTCGTCGTCAACAAGCAGTTGCTGCCGGTCTATGACAAGCCGATGATCTATTACCCGCTGTCGGTGCTGATGCTCGCCGGCATCCGCGATATCCTCATCATCTCGAGCCCCGAGTTCCTGCCGCATTACCGCACCTTGTTCGGCGACGGGTCGGCGCTCGGCCTCACCATCGCTTATGCCGAACAGCCGCGGCCCGAGGGGCTGCCGCAGGCGTTCACGATCGGGCGGGAGTGGATCGCGGGCGAACCCGTAGCGCTGGTGCTCGGCGACAACATCTTCTTCGGCAACGGACTGGGGTCGATGCTGCGTCGCGCGGTCGGGCGCGCGGAAGCGGGCGAGGGAGGGGCGACGATCTTTTCCTATCGCGTCGATGATCCCGAACGCTACGGCGTCATCGCCTTCGACGCCGATGGCCGCGCGATGTCGATCGAGGAAAAACCCGAACGCCCGCGCTCCAACCATGCGATCACCGGTCTGTACGTGTTCGATGCCGACGTCTGCGACCACGCCGCAGCGCTGACCCCATCGGCACGCGGCGAGCTGGAGATCACCGACCTCGCCCGCCGTTACATGGATGCAGGCGCGCTCCACGTCGAACCGATGGGCCGCGGCTTCGCCTGGCTCGACACCGGCACGCACGACAGCCTGCTCGAAGCAGCCGAATTCGTTCGCACCATCCAGCACCGCCAGGGTATCCAGATCGCTTGCCTGGAAGAGATCGCGTACCTGCAAGGCTTCATCACGCGCGAGGCCGCCGAGGCACGGGGACATGCGTTCGCCAAGACCGCATATGGTCGTGCGATCCTGACCGCGATCGAAGAAGCTCCCGCTCCGTTGCCGTTCGGCGAACGACGGGTCGGAGACAGACGACGGGCTTGAGACGCCGGCAGCCGGGAGGCTGCGTGATTCAGTGCCTGCATCAAATTGCGGCCATTGAGTCAGACAATCCGTCGGACAGGGCGCGGCGGCCCGCCTAGACTCCGCGGCATGGACGACCTGCCATTCACGCCCGTCGAACTCGTCGCCATCGATATGGATCGCAACGTACGTCGGCGCTGGCGGATCGCGGCGTCGCGCGACCTGTTCGGGCGGGTGATGGTGGAGACCTGCTGGGGCAGGATCGGCGCACGCGGCCGATGGATTGTGCGGAGCTTCAATAGCGATGCAGAGGCAGGTCGCTATGTTCGGATGCTGCTCGCGCGCCGCGCCGGAGCGGTGCGGCGGATCGGGGTGGGATATCGATCCGTTCCAATGGTGTGAGTACATGTCGATGTGTCGGCATGTTGCTGACGGCATATCTTCGTTAATTCGGTTCCGTTATTGGTGACGTGCGTCAGGGCGTGCCACGCGGCATGGACCTGGCGCGTTTTCGATCATCGGATGCAGGAACCCCAACATCACCAGGGCTAGCGACAGACCAAGGGCGACGACCATTACCTGCGTTGCACTGGCCACTGTGCTGATCGTGGTCGCGAACGGCTGGGCCACTCTCTTCGTCTTGTCCGAACGCTATATCTACGCCTGGGACTGGGCAAGCTATTGGCTGATGTTCCAGGATTTTGGTGGGCTAGTGCGGTCTAGCCCCGTCCTGGCGCTCAGCTCGATCGCGCGCAGTGAATCCAACGTCCTGCCCGTTTTGCCGCTCATGCCATCTGAACTGGCCTTTGGCCCGGGGAGGCTGTCGTACATCCTGGCGATCGTTAACGTGGCGGTAGCGCCGGGCGCGGCACTGCTGGCCTTCTCGTCGATCATATGATGGCACAGCGATCATGTCACGGGTCCTGTCGTGCGTGGCGGGCATACTCTGCCTTCACGTTCTGTGGGCGCCAGCATTGCGCGGCCTGCCCGATGGGGTCGGGATGGTGCTCGCCGGGCTGGTTCTGCTCGTGTATTTCAGCAATGCCCCCGATCGACATCGCCCGATCACGCTGGTCGGCATGGGCCTGTTGATGTGCCTGCTCGTCCTATCGCGGCGTTATTATCTGTTTTGGGCGGCCGGGTTCTTTCCAGCCGCGGCTATGGCATTCCTCCTTGGCACCCCTCGTGTCGAACTCACTCGGCATCGAGTGGTATTGGCAGGGCGGAACCTCCCATCATTGGCCTCACTTGTGCTGCCTTCATGCTGATCTTTGTCGCACCGCTCGTCGGGCATATCGCGACGACCAACTATGCCGTCGCCTATGCCGCCTATCGCGCGGAGCTGGTCGGAGCGGGCATCGCCGAACAGGTCGTCGGGCATTTCGGGATTGCGCTGCTCGCGCTCTGTGCGGCCGGGCTGGGCGGGCTGATCATGCGCAAAGACACGCGGGGTCTGGGCATCCTGATCACGCTTCAGGCGGTCCTTGCCTTCACTTTGTTCACGCGCGTGCAGACATTGCTCGGGGTGCATCATTATTATCTGCTCGTGCCCGCCGCAGGGATCGGCATCGCAGGCGCGATCGCATCCCTGTGGAACGTGCAATGGCGTCCCCATTGGCGCGCGGCGGGGATCATCGCGGTCCTTTCGGTCGTCCTGTCGAGTTCGGCCGCGGTGTTCGCGCCATCACCATGGAGCGGAGCGCCGCTGCTACCCCGAGGCGCATTATGCGCCATTGGTGAGATCCGATCTGGGCGAGATGCGGCGCCTGTTGTCCGTCTTGGCCAGGCTAAAGCCCGCCCATGTCTACGTCGCCGCCAGTTCGCAGTTGTTGAATGGCAATATCCTCGCCATCGGCTGCCGGGACAGCCAGCCGGCCCTCTGTCCGCATATCGCAGTCAGCCAGGATATCGACACGCGTGATGGCTTCCCCATCGGCGTCCTCGCCGCAGATTACATCGTGCTCGCGACGCCCACGCAATATCACGTGATGCCGACAGACCAGCGGGTCGTCGGCCTCGTTGCGCGCGACATTCGCGAAAAGAGGGGCATCGGCGCCTCCTTCCGACGCCTGCCTGACAGGTTTACGCTCGAGCAGGGGATAACCGTCACGATCTATCGCCGAATGGCACCGTTGCGGCGAGAGGCGGTGCAGGCGCTCGGCAACGAACTAGGGGCTTATTATCCGCAGATGACGCCGTTCTTCACGCCTCCGGCACACTAAGCTCGCGGGCGAGGCGCCCTCATGGAAGCATCAGCAGTAGCTAAACACGCAATCTGAAACATGAAAACGAGTATAGGTGTCGACATGTCGATCTTTCGCGCCTCTGGTGATGCTACGATGCGTTAACCAATCCGCTTTACGCCTTCCGTCACAATCCGGGGGTCATCACGAATGCGCGATATCGGCAGCGACGGGCTCATCGCCATGCGACGCGAGGCGCGGGCGATCGATGTGTCGATCGTCATGCCGTGCCTCGACGAGGTCGAGAGCCTGCCGTATTGCATCGCCAACGCGCTCGACGCGCTGGCCCGGATCGACGCGCAATTCGGCCTGCTGGGCGAGGTCGTCATGGCCGACAACGGCTCGACCGACGGCAGCCAGGCGCTGGCGGAAGCGCTCGGCGCCCGCGTCGTGCCGGTCGCCGCGCGCGGCTATGGCGCCGCGATCATCGGCGGCTGCCAGGGGGCGTTCGGCCAGTATCTGCTGATCGGCGACGCCGATGGCAGCTATGATTTCACCGATGGCGTCGCGATGATCGACCGGCTCGCCAATGGGGCCGACCTGTGCATGGGATCGCGGTTTCAGGGCGGCGTGGCGCGTGGCGCGATGCCGTGGAAGAACCGCTATATCGGCAATCCGGCGCTGACCGGCATGCTCAACCTGTTCTTCAACGCCAGGATCGACGATGCGCATTGCGGCCTGCGTGCGATTCGCAAGGAGGCGCTGCTGGACCTCGACCTGTCGAGCCCCGGTATGGAATTCGCCAGCGAGATGGTGATCAAGGCGAGCCTGCGCCGCCTGCACATCGCCGAAGTGCCCGCGACCTTGTCGGTCGACCTGCGCAATCGCGCGCCGCACCTGCGGCCCTGGCGCGATGGCTGGCGGCATCTGCGCTATTTGCTGATCATGAGCCCGACCTGGGCATTCGGCGTGCCGGCGGCTCTCGCCATGGCTGCGGGGGGACTGATCCTTGTCGTCGCACTACTCCACCTGACGCAGGTGCTAGCTGGCGCCGGTCCGTTCGGCGCGAGCTGGCTGATCGTCGCCGGCTTCCTGATCACCTGCGGTCATGGTGCTGGCATTATGGCGGCTGCGATGCACCTGCACAGCGTGCGCGAGGGCCATCGCCTGCTGACGCCCGGCATCGCGCGGTTCGCCCGGCTTGCCCGGATGGAGATCCTGTTGCTGGCCGGGCTCGGCGGCATCGCGGCATCGCTGCTGCTCGGCGCCATCGCCGCCTGGCGCTGGACCGCGAGCGATTTTGCCGCGCCGTCCAGCGTGCTGCCGATCGTGGCCGCCGCGACACTGGGTGCGATCGGCCTCCAAACCATGTTCGGCGGGATCATGATCGCGATCGTCGGCGGGCCGTCGGGCGATATCCTGCCGCGGTCGCGCGCAGCTGTGCTCGGCTGATGCACGCGGAAAGCGGCACGCGTCGGCTCACCCCTCGGCCATGGCACACCGATTGGTTGATGCTGCGCAAGCTGGGCCATGCCATCGGGCGTGAGCTGGGAGCGGTCCGCGATGGCTCGCGGCCCGAGCGCCTGCTCGATTTCGGCTGCGGCTCTATGCCCTATCGCAACCTCGTCGAAGCGATGGGCTATGCCTATGCCGGCGCCGATTTCGACTCCGCCACGCTGCCAATCAGCGCTGCGGGCACGCTGCCGGTCGGCAACGGCGGTTTTGACGCGGTGCTGTCGGTGCAGGTGCTGGAACATGTTCGAGACCTCGATTGCTATCTATCCGAAGCCGCGCGGGTGCTGAAGGACGACGGAACGCTGGTGCTGTCGACGCATGGCGCCTGGCTCTATCATCCGCATCCGGAGGATCATCGCCGCTGGACCCGCACCGGCCTGATCCTCGACATCGAGGCGCGGGGGTTTACGGTTCGGTCGGTCGAGGCGCTGGTCGGTCCGCTGGCCACGACGACGCTGATCCGGCTCACCGGTTTCGCTTTCATCCTGCGGCGGCTGCCAATCATCGGCCCGGTCCTGGCCGGTGCTCTTGCGGTGGTGATGAACCTGCGCGGCTGGATCGAGGATCGCGTGACACCCGCTGCGATCGTCAAGGACAATGCCTGCATCTATGTGGTGCGCTGTACGAAGGTGGCGGCATGATCCTGTCCGGATCGCGCTATGTCGCGCCGCGCTATCTCGTTGTGGGGGGCACCTGCGCGCTGCTCAACGCCGGTGTGCTGATCGTCGGCGATGCGCTGCACCTGCCGCTCGCGGTAAGCATCGCCGCCTCGTTTGGGTTCGTGTGCATCATCGGCTATGCGCTCCATGCCAAGGTGACTTTCGGCACACGCGCGCATGGTCCTGGATTTCTTCGCTACGTGTTGGCGATGACGGCAAGCCTGCCGCTGTCTGCCGCCTTGCTCTGGCTGTTCGTCTCGGCATGGCATTGGCCGATGGCGCTGGCCGCGCCGACGACGACGGCAATCATGCTGGCCGTCAACTTCGTCTCCAGCCGCTGGGCGGTCACCCGCCCGTCGCGGCGCATCGCAGGACTGCCGTCATGACGGACATCGCTATCGGCGCCACCGCCCGCCCGATCACCGCGGACACGGTCGCTGCCACCCTGGGGCGACATTTCGGTCTCTACCGCCATCGCAAACCGCACTATCAGGCGGTCATGCTCCGCTCGCTGCGCGACGTGTGGCGGGGTCGTCACGAACGCGTGCTGGATGTCGGCGGGGGCACCGGCGTCATCGCGCAATGCATCGCCGATCTGCTGCCGGCCGGCCAGGTCACGAGCGTCGATGTCGAGGATCGCTTCTGTTCGGGCCTGACCATCGATCATCGGGTCTATAATGGCGAGCGCCTGCCGTTCGCCGATGGTTCGCAGGATGCCGCGACGATCAACAACGTCGTCCACCATATTCCCGTGGACGTGCGCGTCGGCCTCTTCCGCGATATCGCCCGCGTCGTCGCCGGCCCCTTGTACATCAAGGACCATGTCTCGACCGGCCGGGTCGATGATGCGCGGCTCACGCTCCTCGACATGATCGGCAACATCGCCTTCGCCGGCATGGTGCGCGCCGATTACCTGAGCATGGATCAATGGCAGGCGCTGGCCGCCGCCAGCGGCTATCGCATCGCCGAGGTGCGCAGCGACACCTATCGCCATGGCCTGTGGGCGTTCGCCTTTCCCAATCGGCTGGAGATCACGATGCGCTGGGAACGCGGCTGACGCGCATGCGCATCCTGACCGTTTCGCATTTCTTCACGCCCCATGGCGGCGGGATCGAGCTGGTCGCCGGGCATCTCAATCGCGAACTCGCCGCGCTGGGGCATGACACCGCCTGGGCCGCCGCGCAGGAGGGGGCACTGCCCGACCTCGGCGCGACGCGGCTGATCGGCCTCGCCTGCATGGACTGGCTCGAACGGTTGAGCGGGCTACCGATGCCGATGCCGTTGCCGGGCGCGATCCGCCGGCTGTGGCGCGCGGTCGCCGCCAGCGATGCGGTGATCGTCCATGACGCGCTCTACCTCTCATCGATCCTGGGGCTGATCGCTGCGCGCTACCATCGCAAACCGGTGCTGCTGATCCAGCATATCGCCGATATCCCGTTCTCCAGTCGGGTGCTGCGCGGTGTCATGACGCTCGCCAACCGGTGCGTGACGCGGCCGATGCTGCGCGGCGCAGACCAGGTCGTGTTCATCAGCGCGACGGTGCGTGACCGGTTCGCCGGCACAGGCTTCCGCACGCCCCCGCAGCTGGTGTTCAATGGCGTCGACACAGCGCTGTTCCACCCGGCCGCGGCAGGGGAGCGTGCAGCCCTGCGCCAGCGGCACGGCTTCGGCGATGCGCGCATCCTGCTGTTCGTCGGCCGCTTCGTCGAGAAGAAGGGATTGCACGTCATCGCCGCGCTCGCCCGGCTGCGCCCCGACCTGCATTTCGTCCTGGTAGGGCGCGGCCCGATCAATCCCGCGGACTGGGGCCTTTCCAACGTCCAGCTGATCCCGCAGCAACCGCCCGCCGCACTCGCCGACCTCTATCGCGCCGTGGACCTGTTGCTGCTGCCGAGCGTCGGCGAAGGGTTTCCGCTGGTCGTGCAGGAGGCGATGGCGAGCGGGTTGCGCGTGCTGTGCGGCACCGACACCGCTGCGGCCGATCCCGCGGCGCGCGACTGGTTGGCGCACGCTGAAATCGACCTTGCCGATACCGCCATGACGGCGCAGCGCGTCGGCGCGGCCATCGATGCGCTGCCTGCAACGCCCCCGGCGCCCGCGATGGCGGGGGAGGCGGCCCAACGCTACAGCTGGCCGGGCATGGCGAATGCCATCGTCGCGGCGCTCCAGGCGCTGCGGCCCGCGCTCAGCTGACGATCCGGCACCCGGCCGCGCGCGCGGCAGCGCGCAACGCCTGCTGATGCTCGCCCGGGCCCGGCGCGCGCGCGCCGGTGTAATAGACGTTGAGGCTGTCGAGTTGCGGCGCGTCGACAAAGGCCATGCGCCGATCCCGGCCCCAACCGCGACACAGCGACGCGATATCGCCGGGCTGCAGCGCGGTGCCGAACAAGCGGATCGGCCGGTTGCCCAGATCGGGCGCGTTGATCGCGAGATTGTTGGAATAAGGCGCGACGTCGATCACCGCGACGTCCGCCGCCAGCCGCGCCACCGCATGCTCGGCGACCGCCTGAGGCGCGACCATCCGATAGGTCATCCAGCCATGCACCGGCAGCAGCGCCACGCTGGCGAGGCTCGCCACCCGCATCGACCGGCGCAGGTCCAGCCCCAGCGCCTCGGCGCGCTGCCAGCCGAAACCGGCGAGCAGGCAGGCGCTGCCCAACACCGGATGAAGGTAGCGATAGCCCCAGCCATGCCCCTGCCAGGGTAGCAGCACGCCCATCACCACGATCGGCAGCACCAGCCCGGCCGCAAGCGGCACGACCAGCGGCGAACGCCGCCAGCCGCCGATCACGCCGAGCATCGCCAGCGGCAGCAGCAGCAGATGCTGCCAGGTGACGAACCGGATCAGGTTCGCGGCCATTGTCCAGAACGCGCCGATATTGATCAGCGCCAGCTCGCGCATCAGCCGGGTGACGTAATCGATCCCCTCGCGATCGTTGGCGACCGGCACTTGGCCATAGCCGTGCGTCATCCACACCGGCCAGGCGAACCAGAAGGCGCAGATCAGAGCATAGCCGGCACCATAGGCGAAAAAGCGCCGCCATTGCCGCTGCCACGCCAGACCGAGCACGAAGGGCAGCGCGAACAGCGGATGGAACAGCGGCTGATGCGCGCCGGTCGCCAGCCATCCGACGACGAGCGTGCCGGCGAAGCCGATCCGGTCGCCGCGCAGGAACAGCAGCAACCAGACGAGGTTGAGCGCCAGATGCGCCGACACCGCATAGGCGGTCATGCCGGTGATGAGGATCTGCGACGACCCGAGGTAGCAGAGCAGGGTGGCCAGCTGGCTGCCCGGCGATGTCGGCCACAGCCGCCGCCCGATCGCCGCCAGCGCCAGCAGGCCGACGACGACCAGCAGCGGCGACGTCACCACCGGATCGGCGACCAGCCCGACGAGCGCGCGCAACGCCGCATTCACCGGCAGATAGGCGGAGATCCAGCCGGCGTGATCGCCGATCGGCAGCATGAACAGCAGGTTGAGCGCCGGCGCGAGGCTCCGCCAGGCGAGGGGGATCGGCGCGACCAGATGCCCGCTGCGATAGACCGTCGCATCGAACACCGCCATCTGCTCGTCGCGGCTGAGGTCGACGCCTTGAAAGACCAGCCGATATCCCGCGACGCCGATGACGAAGATCGCAACCGCCGCCAGCCCCAGCCACCATGGCGACAGGGCACCGATCCGGCTGGACGGCAAACCGCGCTCAACTCGGCCCGTCCCGAACAGCCAGATGGCCAGGCCGAACAAGGGCAGCAGGACGAGATCCTGCGCATAGAGCATCGTCGGTGCCGGTTCCGGCGCGCCGATCCGCTCCAGCATCGGCAGGATCAACGCCACCAGCGCCAGCACCAGCAGGCCGGCGATCGAGACCAGCCGGACCTGGCGGATGCGATCCGGCGCCTCCGTCCCGATAACGTTCCCACTGGCAGGATCGTTCGTCATTCCCGTATCGCCCCGCTTGCGCCGCATCATCGTGCATGAACCGGCATTCCACCTGCGGACGCCTTGACGACAGCCATAGTCCAGAACCGTTGATGCCTAGTTTCTGACGACTCTGCGACCGACACAGGCCATGAGGCTAAGTGGCTTGCCCGGCTTCGGGGGCCGAGCCCAGTCGCACGCCGCGCGGCCCAGCTGCATGCCGCGTGGACATAGCAAAGGGAGCCGCAGCCCCCTTTACGAACGCTCGAAGCCAGCCCGCAGGCGACGATCGTCATCAAATCGACCATCCAGGTCGGCTTCGTCGAGGACGTCCGCCGACGGCTCGGCACCGATCAGGTGATCTTCAGTCCCGAGTTCTTGCGCGAGGGCTAGGCGCTGCACGACAACCTCTATCCGTCGCGGATCATCGTCGGCGAACAATCGGAGCGGGCACGGATCTTCGCCGACCTGCTGCTCGAGGGCGCGGTCAAGAAGGACGTCGAGATCCTGTTCACCGATCTCAGTGAGGCGGAGGCGATCAAACTGTTCGCCAACACCTATCTCGCGATGCGCGTCGCCTTCTTCAATGAGCTCGACAGCTATGCGATCAGCCATGGCATAGGCTCGCGCCAGATCATCAGCGGCGTCGGCCTCGATCCGCGCATCGGCTCGCACTACAACAATCCGAGCTTCGGCTATGGCGGCTATTGCCTGCCCAAGGACACCAAGCAGCTGCTCGCCAATTATTCCACGGTGCCGCAGAATTTGATCCGCGTGATCGTCGACGCCAACCGCACCCGCAAGGATTTCCTCGCCGACCAGATCCTGGCGCGCAAGCTGCGCAAGGTCGGCGTGTTCCGGCTGGTGATGAAGGCGCCTCGGACAATTTCCCGCCAGTCCTCGATCCAGGGGATCATGAAGCGGATCAAGGCCAAGGGCATCGAGGTCTTGATCTACGAGCCAGCGATGACCGAGGACTCGTTCTTTGGCTCGCGGCTGGTGCGGGATCCCGCCTCGTTCGAGGCAGAGTCCGACGTCATCATCGCCAACCGCATGACCGACGATCTCACTGATGTGACCGACAAGGTGTTCACCTGCGACCTGTTCGGCTCGGACTGAACGACGGCGCGAAAGGCAGTACCAGGGGCGACCGCCGCAAGCCCAGCCGGCGCAGCGTCTCGGCCATGTCGGAGTCGATCACCGCTTTAGGGCTGTCGTCGCCATAGCGCGTCCGGCTGCGGTAGCGCAGCGCCCGGCGGTAGCGGCCGTTCGGCCCGAGCCGGTTGACGGTGATCCAATAGGCGAAGGGCGCGTCTGCCATCGGCTCGGTCGCGACGATCGCGCCGCGCAGCGGCCCGCTGGCGATATAGCAGACCTCCTGGTTGTTGTTGCGGCCGGTGCGCTTCTCATAGACCGGAACGAAGGCATCGCGGGTGCGGTCGTAGCCGGGCGCGATCGTGGCGACGCGCTGGTCGCCACTGCCGCCCTACATGCTAGCGGCACGGATCAGCAGCGGCCGGTCCGGGCGGGGCGGATGATCCGGGCATCTTTGAGGAAATGCGGCTGGTCGAACAGGTCGGACTTGCCGGGCAGTGCGCCGAGATTGGTCAGCGCCGCTGCATATTGAATGCCGACTTGGGTGCGGGTACGATCGCCAGTCATCTCGAGCGAGCCGTTGCCCGAACGCGGGGCCGTGGTGGTGACCGCGGCAGTGCCGTCCCCGGTGTTCTCGTCCGGCAGGGTGCCGAACGTCGTCGCCGTCGGCAGACCGACACCGAATTAACAATGACGGTGCCCGCAAGGCGGGCAAGGCGGTGGCGAGCACAGCGGCTGCGCTGAGCATGATGATACGAATGGACACAGTTGCTGTCCTGATTACTCCGCATTAATAAGACGGATCAATGGGTTAGCGACACTTACATATTCACTATTTACCCAACCCTGGATCGGGACAGCTGCAATCGTCCTACGGCTGTGCTCAATGTTGCCGCGACAATCCGCCGAAAGCGCAGTATTTTGCCGAGGGCGACATTTTTATTGGGCTGCTCCGTCACTCGGTCATACTGTCCGACGGCCTGAAACGGGCAAAGCGATCGCCGGCAACCGTTGTCGGAGCAGGGTTTCGCATAGGGCCAGCAGCGGCTCGTCCCAAAATAGGACATGGATCGGCGAATCCGCCTGCCGCGCCATCGCATCGGCAATGCCGATTATCGCTAACGCAGCATTGACCAATGTGCCGGCGCCGGACACGATAGCCTACCTATCGATTGCGGCATGAGCTGCGACGATCCGGCAATTGGGGGAAGCTTCATGAAGAAAATGCGTTATTTCACGAGCGCGATCGTCCTGGCGGCGACAGCGGTGAGCATGCCTGCTCAGGCCGTGACGTTCGTCCTGAACAATACGGGCGGGGCAGGGGACGGGACCCAGGCACGGATCGGGTTCAATATCGCCACGCTCTACTGGAGCTCGGTGCTGCGGGACAATGCGGTCATCAATCTCGACATCGGCTTCCGCGCGCTCGCGCCCAACGTCCTCGGCTCGACCGGCAGCACACGTACGCTGCTGTCGATGTCCCAAGGCTATGCCGCGCTGGCCGCCGATGCAACCAGTGCGCTGGATCGCACCGCGGTCGCCAATCTGTCGCCGCTCGGCGCCAGCGTGCTCGGCAACGGCTTCGGCGCGGTCTCGGTGACCACCAATGCGCTCAACGCGCAGGGCAACGGCTACATCGACACAGCGACCCGCACCGACAATGACGGCTCGATAAACAATTCGACGCTGGCGGTCACCTCGGCCAGCGCCAAGGCGCTCGGCATCACAACCGACGTCAACGGCACGGCCGTGAACTACGCCGCATCCGACGGCTCGATCACGTTCAGCAACGCCTATAATTTCGACTTCGATCCGACCAACGGCATCGCCTCCAACGCCATCGACTTCATCGGCGTCGCGATCCACGAGATCGGTCACGCGCTCGGCTTCGTCAGCGGCGTCGACACCTATGACGCCTATACGGCGCCCGGCGCCGCCAATCGGGTTACCGGCGGCCTCGAAGGCTATGTCGTCGCCAGCCAGCTCGACCTGTTCCGTTACGGCAAGCCGGGTACGCTCGACTGGTCGACGCAGGGCACGCCCTATTTCTCGATCGACGGCGGGCAGAGCCAGCTGTTCGGCAATTCGCTCGTGTCGACCGGCGTCGCCAATGGCGATGGTCGCCAGGCCTCGCACTGGAAGGACAGCCCGGCGGGCGTGCCGCAGCTCGGCGTGCTCGACCCGACCTCGGGCTTCGGTCAGATGCAGGACGTGACCGCGCTCGACCTCGCCGCCTTCGACGCGATCGGCTATAACGTCGGCTTCGACGTCCTCGCCAATAGCAATTACCGCTTCACCACGGCGAACGCCTATAGCTCCTTCGCGGCCCTGGCCGCAGTACCGGAGCCGGCGGTGTGGCTGCAGATGATCCTCGGCTTCGGCGTGATCGGCGGGGCGCTGCGCTACCGGCGTCGCCGGACCGCCGTGCGCTTCGCGGCCGCCTAATCGCAACTACGACCGGTGGCGGGCTATCCCGCCCGCTGCCGGTCGTTCCGCTCCGTCGCCAGGGGCCGGCGTCCTGTCGCGACCGTGCCCGCCACCAGCACGGCAGGGACGAAGACAAAGGCGTTAAGCAGCGCGTCCAGCGCCGCCAGCACGGCGACGAGGGCCAGCCCCTGTTCGACGATCCCATATTGGTCACGTCGTGCCAGCAGGCGGATGCTGCCATGGCCGAGGATCCATGTGGCAAGGCCAAAGGCAATCACGCCGAATTGCCCGACGATCAGCAATGCCAGATTCCACGGCCGGGTCTGGCTGGGGCGCCACCAATCCCAGCGCGACGTGCCAACGACTGGATGCTGCCGGATCAGGCCGGCGACCTTCTGGTCCTGCGAGACGCGCCAGGCGATCGATCCCCGGCCGGTCGCCCGCACCACCGCGAGCAGCTTCTGACCGGGAGCAGTATGGCGGACCAGCTGCTCGATCGGCAGGACGCCCGAGACGTAGAGGGGCGCGACGATCACGCACAACGCCGCAACGGCGATCGCCCCGCGCCGAAGATCGCGCGTATGGACCGGTGCCAGCAGCACGAACGCGCCGGCCAGCATCAGCAGGATCGCCCCGACGGATTGCGACAGGATCGCCAGGCCAGTCACGATGACGGCATGGGCGGCCTGCGCGCGGCTGCCGCCCTGCCGCCACAGCGCAATTGCACCGAGCGCCGCCAGCGCGACGAAGATGCCATATTGATTGCCGTTCTCGAACATCAGCAGCGGCCGGAAGCCGATGTAGCGGTCAACCCCGTCGGCAATATACGGATGAGGGCCGTAGACGAGCGGATACAGGAACGCCCCGGCGACGCCCTCGGCCAGCGCGAAGGGCGCGATCGCCAGCGCGCCGATCGTCAGGGCCTTGGCCAGCGCGATCCGCCCCGCCGCATCGTCCAGATAGATCCGCGCCAGCAGCCAGGGCGCACCCCAGACCGCCATGAGATAGACGCAGGCAACGGCCGGTGCGGGCGATGGCGCGGCCGCGGCGATGCCCGCCGGCAGTGGCCACAGGCAGAAGAGCAGGACCGGCAGGTCGATCAGTCCCGGCTGCCAGGCTAGCCAGGCACGCGGCGCGCGAATCGTCGCGAGGAGCAGCGGGACCAGAGCCACCACCCAGGCCTTGTTGAGCAGCATCGCCGGGGCAGGCAGCATCGTGCCGATCAGTTCGATGGTGAAGCCCGATCGGTGGGCCGCATAGCTGCCGACCGGCAGCACCAGCCAACCGCCGACATAGGTCGCGACGACCGCGGTCCGTCTGGGCAGCCAGGCGAACAGCAGCACGGCGACGAGCGCATAGCCCAGATAGGTTATCAATATTGCAGACAGACAGCCTCTCCTATTACTAGACCGACCTCATGGCTCATCTCGCCCACAGCACCAATACGCTCGGTATCGCAGCATTGCTGATCGCCGCGATGGTCGCAGGGTCGCTGGGCCGGAAGGATTGGTTGGCGATAGCGGCCCTCCTCGTTGCCATGGCGCTGGTCATCGCGACTGGCGCCCATTGGATGCTGCACGATACCGTCCGCGCCATGCTGATGAACAATGGGGACTATGCCGGTCACGCTGGCCTGCAGATCGCGATCATGGTGGCGGTCCTGCTGGCGGTCGGTGTCGCGGGCGTCCGCATCACCCTGTCGCGACACGGCGCGCGGCGGTGGGCATGGCTGACGGTGATGGCCCTGATCGCCCTGTTCTGCGTCCAGGCGATATCGATCCATGGCATCGATGGCCTGCTCGGCAGGGGCATCGGACCGGTCATGGTCGTCGGATGGGCATGGCTCGCCGGCGCGGCCGTGATCACCCTTGCCGCGCTTCATGCCCGCCTGCGCTAGGCCCCGGAGGCGGTGGGCGCCGATTGCTGGCGATACAGCCGGCCGGCGTCCCTTTTGCCGACGTCAACGGGCGGATTGGATTGCGGCAATGAGCTGCTTGTCCATGGCATCCATCCGACCGGCACTGTCGGTGCGCAATGCCAGGGCGATGGTGTCGGCGGCCAGCGGCTCGGCCTCCATGAACGGTCCGAACTTGATCGGAACCTTGCGGACGTCCAGATCCGCGAACCAGCACAGCTGCGCGACGCTGGTATGGCCCCACAGCCGCTGCTCCATGCGATAGGGTGCCAGCGCCGCGACAGGCGGAGAAAGGCTAAACGTCCCGGCATAGACGCGCATCGCTTCGGGCAGCCCGATCGCCACCTGATCCCCCATCAGCAGCGCACCAAAATGAGTGCCGAGCGCGGTTTCCGCATAGAGGGCGGGACGCGCCTGCAAGGCCGCCAGCAGATCGGCCCATTGAAATGCGACCAGTTGGATCGGCTTGTCGGGGCGAAAGCGCACGACCAGATCGAAATCGCCATCCGCAGATTGCATCATCTCCGAGCAGCGCTGAATTTTATAATACATTTTGTCGCTGTTCGTGAAGGCAGCGAAGGCGGCATCGGTCTCGTCGTCGAGCCGGACATGCGGCGTCCGGTACACCGCCTGCAGCGTGCGCTCGTCGACTGTGCCTCCCTGGTCCAAGGCGGCAAACAGGCTGGGATAGCGCGCGCACAGTTCCTCCAGACCGATTTCCGTACCGACGCGCTTATAGGCCGCGCAGAATTCAGCCCCCTCGAAGGGCAAGGTGGAACGGAACGGTTCGGGCGTCCCATGCCCGATCTTTCGCCAGCTATCGACGAATACCGTCGCATCCACATCTGCAAGGAGCGGGCGCCATGTCGGCCAGGCACGGCGAAAGCCGCGCATTTGCCCCGAAATACAGATAGCAACCCGTAGGCGACGACGCGAGCGGAGCGCGGGGAGCTGGGCTCGCGCCAGGTTGAGCAGGCCCGCCGCGACCTGTCGCGGCCGCTGCTCGAGATGCGCAACCCTGCGGATGTCACCACTCTGGCTCTCGCCCGCCAGTCGACGCCGCAGCGCCGCCAGGTCGTCGGCGCACGGCGGCATCGCCTCGTCCGAGGGCGGTCGGATGTCGAACCGCAACTCCAGCGACCGGATGACGGCGGCATCGTCCGCCGACAGCGGGCGTCCGCGCGCCTGGCGGACGGCACATGCCGCCCAGTCCGAGGGCAGGGAGTCGAATGATTGCGGCACCAGCCAGAACAGCAACAGCAGATGCGGCAGCGGCACACCGCCATTGGCCAGGGCCACGCCGCGGTCTGCGACATAGGCTGCCAGATCAGTGACGTTCCGGCGGAAGCTGTGGCGGTCGAAGATGACGCTGTACGGAATCTGGAGATCGCCGATCTCGAACGTCGCGAACGCCTGACGATGAAGTTTGCTGAGCCGATCCTGATCCACTCCGGGCAGCGACTCCCGAAGCAGCAGGGCGAGCAGAATGGCCTTGGGGTGAGGACGGGCTTCGGTCAGCAGGATCTCGAGAACGGAGCCAAGCGCTTGGCCCTGGCGGTGCAGATGGCCGGCGACGCCGCCCGTGTGCTGTGCGGCGATCCGGTGGTGCATGATGGGCGGATTGACGCCACAGTCCTCCTGCACGATGAGGTGGCGAAGCAGCGCCTCGCGCATGGCAGGCGCCCAATCCTCCAATGCGCGTCCCTGGTCGACCAGCGTGACCCAGGCATTCGCCGCCAGCGTCAACAGTCGCAGATCCGGGCCGTGCACCGCTAGGCCCTTGGCGAGCACGGCCAGCGCCGCCCCGGCATCCCCGCCGGCAAGAGACGTCTCCGCGCTGGCCAGCACGTCTGCAACCCGCTCTGCTGACTCGTTCACGTCGCTCGCCCTGTTCAAAACGTCCCCCGTTCGATCGGCGCCTCTGGCGTCGGCGACGAGCCCCGGCGGCCGCCAATACGGGACAAATCCCGTTATGGCATCATCATCTTAGGCGCATTTTAAAATGCAGCGGTTATAATGGCGCCATGTTCAGTGCGAGCCGCTTGATCGATGCTTTCGATGCCATCTTATTCGATCTGGACGGTACGCTGGTCGACACCATGTCGCTCCATTACGAAGCCTATAAGCAGGTGCTGCAGGACCATGGCCTGCAACTGGCTTGGGCGGAGTATATCGCACTGGTCGGTCCTCCGGCCAGCGAGGTGATCGGCAGTTTCGTCACGGCGGCCGGCGGTGATCCGGCACGCTTCGACCTGCGCCGCCTGCATGACGACAAGAAGGCCGCATTCGCCGACATACTGGCGACGCGGCAGCCGCAACGCCTGCCGGCCGCGGACATTCTCGACACGGCCACCGGACAGGTGCGGTGCGCCCTGGTCAGCTCGGGCAACCGCCACGGCGTCAGCGCCATCCTGGAGGCCCTGGGATGGTCCGAGCGTTTCGAGGTGATCGTGACCGGTGACGACGTCGCAAACGGCAAGCCCGACCCCGAGCCCTATCGTCTTGCCGCAACGCTGATGAACATTGCGCCGGCGCGCTGTGCTGTGCTGGAGGACACGCCCGCCGGCCTGATCTCGGCCCGCGCCTCGGGCATGACCGCGTTCGACGTCGCCGATCTGCCGTTCGCCGCATGAGCCAGATCCACGGCGAAGCGCTCGCCATCCATCCCGGCTTCTCGTCGTTCCGGCAGGTGATCCCCCTGGCGGGCTTCTCCGGAGCGGCGATCGCGCTCCTGCGCAATCCGGGGGGGGGCCAGTTCGTCCGCAAGGCGGCGATGACCAGTGCCAACAATGACCCCATGCGGGTGCAATCCGCCCGCCAGCGCTGGTTGCGCGAACAGCTCGTCGGCGCGGCCAAAGTCCCCGAGATCCTGGCGGAGGGCGAGATCGACGGCCTGTATTACTTCGACATGGAATTCGTGCCGTCGCGGGACGCCAATACGTTTCTGGCCACCGTCTCCTTCGGCGATGTCGAGCGCTTTGCCGCATCGATCGAGCAGCTCATCCGGCGCCTTTCCGAATGCGCCCTACCGGCCAAGACCGCGCCAACGGTGCAGCCCCTGCTGCTGAAGCTGGCCGAAATCGACGTGCGGACATCGGGCGGCTTCACCGCCCTGCTCGAGCCGCTGCGCGAGATGATACAGGCGGCGGATTTGTCGTCGGTCGCACCGCACGCGACGGTATGCCACGGTGACCTGACCTTCGAGAACATCCTCGTCGGCGCCGAGCATAAATTGTGGCTGATCGATCCGATCCAATCGCCGGTCGATCATTACTGGTTCGACTGGGCCAAACTGTTCCAGGAATGCGAAGGCCGCTGGTACCTGCACCGGCGCAAACCCATTTCGAGCGGCGTGGTCCACTGGCTGAGGAACCGCTGGCACCGCTCGGCCTGCGAGCTGGTACCGGGCTATGCCAACTGGCACTATCTGCTGCTGGCGCTTACCTTTGCCCGCATCCTCCCCTACGCGCGAAGCGAGAATGACGTACAGTTCGTCACGGCGCGGGTGCAGGAATTCTCGCGCTCCGCCCAATCATTTTTCTGAGGTCCAGCATGCGTGTGATTGTCCCTTGTGCCGGCTCGTCGTCGCGCTTTCCCGACATGCCGCCGAAATGGATGCTGCCGGACCATGATGGCGTCCCGATGGTCGTGCGGGCGGTGGCCGGCCTCAATCTGCCGCTCGACTGCTTCGTGTTCACCATCCTTCGCGAACATGTCGTCAAATATGACGCCCTTGCCGGTCTGCAATCCGCATTTGGCGGTCCGGTCGATTGCGTCATTCTGGATCAGCCGACGCGCAGCCAGTCGGAAACGGTGGCGGAGACGATCAAGCGTCACGGCATCACCGGCCCCGTTCTGGTCAAAGACAGCGACAACCATTTCGCCATCGATCATCTCGACGAGAGCTACAATTACGTCAGCGTCGCCTCGCTGCACGACTTCGACCTGATCAACGCGCGCAACAAGAGCTACACGCTGGTCGATCAGGACGGCATCCTTGTCAACATTCGCGAAAAGCAGGTGATATCCGACCTGTTCAGCGTTGGCGGATACTTTTTCCAGGACGCCGGCGAATTCGTTGCCGCCTATGACGAACTGCAAGGTCCGGCGCGCACCGGCAGCGGCGAATTGTACATCTCCGAGATCATCGCCTACATGATCCTCAACGGCGCCTCGTTCCGTGTGAAGAAGGTCGAGCGCTACGAAGATTGGGGAACGATCCACGAATGGCGGAAGGAACTCGAACGTCGCCGGGTTTTCCTGGTGAGCGTCGACGGCTTTCTGTTCGAGCGCGGCTCGAGCCACTTCGCCCCCCGGTTCGCCGACGTTACCACGAACGAGGGTGCAGTGCAGGCGGTCCGGGCCATGCACGACATGCAGCAGACGGTGATCTACCTCTCGGTGCGGCCGCCGCAGCTGGAGACCCTGACCCGCTCGCAGTTGCAGGCACAGGGCTTGCCGGACGGCCCGATCATTTTCGGCTGTGGCGTCGCGCAATGGTCGCTGATCACGACCGGCCATGCGACGCTGCCGTTCATCACCGCCCAGGCGCATGAAGTTGACCCCTCCGACATCAACGTGCTGGAGAAACTGGACCTGATCCGATAATCCTTCACGCATGACGCGCCCGGTGGTTCGTCTTCACGGCACTTGCGGCGCGCAGCGGCCGCATCTCCATTACCTGTCTAGGACCGCCTGATGCGTTATATCGGCCTGCTGCTGTTCTTCCTCAGTATTCCCGTGCTCGCGGCTGCGATAAAGGCCAATGCGAACACTCGGCGGGTCGTATGGGTGCTGCTCGGTGCATCGCCCTTCGTCTACGGCTGGGCGCATCTGTCCGTTTCGCTGGTGTCCTGGGCCTATTGGTCAGGCTATGTGAAGGGCATCCTCGTCGCCCTGCCGGACCTGCTAGCCCTGGGGCTGCTGCTCAGCACGCCGAAGCGACCGATACGCTATGGCGTGCTGGTCATGCTGGGATTGTACATCGCCGCGGTCCTCGCATCGATGTTCGTGTCCGATCTGCCGTTCGCATCCTTTATGTACGCGTGGCAGCTAGTGCGCGTGTTTCTGGTCGCGGCCGCCGTTGCCAGGATCTCTGTCGATTCTGATGCCCCGCGCCATATCGTCTATGGCCTGTGCTACGGCATCATCTTCCAGGCGGGATTTTCCGTCTATCAGCATTTCGGCCAAGGCATCGCCCAGGCCCCGGGCACCATGGGGCATCAGAATCTGCTTGGCATGATGACTCATTTTGCGCTGCTGATGCCGCTGGCGCTGATGCTGACCGGCGACAAAGCCGCGATTCTGAAAGCGGGTGTCGGCGCGGCGCTGATCACGATCGCGCTAACCGCGTCTCGCGGCACACTCGGCTTTGCCGCCGCGGGCATCGTCCTGCTGGTCCTGCTCTCGCTGCTGCGCCGGCCAACCGCCAAGAAGATGCGCATCGTCGGAGCAGGGGCCGCGCTGATGCTCGTGATCGCCCCCGTGGCCTATCTCACGCTGCAGAACCGGTTCGCAAAGTCGAGCCTGGAAGGCACATATGACGAACGGGCCGCCTTCGAGCGGGCGGCCAGGGCGATGTGGACCGACCATCCGTTCGGCGTCGGCGCCAACGAATATGTGGTCACCGCCAACACCAAGGGGTATTCGGCCCGCGCCGGCGTGGTCTGGACGTCCGGATCCCGCTCCGCCAACGTCCACAATGCCTATCTGCTGATCGCGGCCGAGACCGGATGGTTCGGCCTGATCTCCTTCATCCTCTTCTATGTCACGGCCGTACTGGCCGGCCTGCGCGCGGCATGGAGCAAGCCGGTCTCGCCTGACCGCGAACTGGCGCTTGGTCCGGTGGTCGTCCTTCTGACCGTTGCGATGCACAATTTCTTCGAATGGATCTTCGTTCTCGAATATACGCAGTATCTGCTCGGTATCTCGTTGGGCTTCATCATGGGGCTCGGCATGCGGAGTGCAGTCCGCCGACGGCCGCGCTTGCCAGAGCCGCTGTTCGAGCCGGCGCCCCAATAGATCCGCAGCCTGTCCGTGAGGTTCTGCTGCGGCAACCGGAATGACAATGCGCAGGGTCAAATATTTCACCCCGCCGCCCATCCCATAACGCTGAGACAACCACCTTCTCCCACGGCAGCCATCGGACTCAAAGGGTTGCTTCTGGGCCGGGGAGGCGCGAGGAGAATAGCCATGTTTCGTACGCTTCTGACTTCGACCAGACAATTGGCCAAATCGGCTCTTGGCATCGCGCCGCAGGTGCCGTTGGAGGAAGCGGCCTATCGACGTCTCAAGCTGAAGGGCTACCAGCCGCGGGCCGTGATCGACATTGGCGCCTACCACGGCGACTGGACCAGGATGGTCCACCGCGTCTTCGGTTCAGTGCCGACCTTAATGGTCGAGGCACAGCCGCGGCGCGGCGCGATCCTGCAGCAGACCTGCCGTGACCTTGAGGATGTGCGATACGTCTCGGCGGTCCTGACCGGCCGGGCGGGGGAAAGCGTCACCTTCTACGAGATGGAGACGGGATCATCTTTGCTGCCCGAACGCAGCAATGCCGCGCGCAGAAGCGATACCTTGGTCAGCGATACGCTCGACAACGTCGCCACGGACATGGCCGGCCCGTTGTTCCTCAAAATCGACGTGCAGGGCGCGGAACTGCAGATCCTGGCTGGCGGCGAGGCAACCTTGCGCTGCGCCGATCTGGTGCAGCTCGAAGTCGCCGTCCTCCCCTATAACGAGGGCGCGCCGACCATGCTCGAGGTGCTGTCGTTCATGAACGAACGGGGCTTCCATCCCTACGACATTTCGGGGCTGACCCGACCGACCGGCGACGACCTTGCACAGATCGACATGCTGTTCACCCGCATGGACTCGCCGCTGCGGCCGTCCAAATTCGTCTTCTGAACAAGACCGTCGCGGAAACGGGAAAGGCGCGCTAGTCGACCCGGTCGACCAGTCGCGCAAATGCGCGGTAGCGTAATCCGCGATATGTCTTCAGCGCCTTGGCCAGCGCGCGGGCGCCCCACGACGCCGGGTCGCTTTCGATCCGCTGCACTTTGAGCCACTGGAAAAATGCCGGATTGGCGTCGGCGATACGCCGCTCGATGTCGGATCGAAACGGCCCGTCGAACGCCGTTGAATAGTGCAGGATGCGGACGCCGTCGAGCGCGGGCACCGTGCCATAGGCGAAGAAGGCGCTGGGCGAGAAGGCGTGATCCTGCATGGTGATCATCTTCCATGTCAGGCCTTGGGCCAGGGGGGTCAGGATCACCTGATCGATCGTAAAGAATTCCCCCGTCTTCTGCGCCAGCCGCGAGCCGAGCAGGCGAGCGAAGGCCCGGTTGTAGCGTTCGGCGAAGCCCGACCCCCGACGCCAGGTGAAGACCCCCGAATTGCAGTTCAGCCTGAACGTCTTGCCGTTAAAATCCACCCACGGCACATCGTCGAAGCTTGTCCCCAGCAGGGAACATACCCGTCGCCAATATCCGGCATGGGCATCCTCGTCGGGGTAAACCGCAGGCGGATTGTCGATCGGCGCGATCGCCAGATCCTCGCCGTCGGCCAGGACGATCCCGGCAGGATCGCCCATGAACACCATGTCGCTGTCGAGCCAGGTGATCTGGTCGGTGTCGGCCAGGGCCTCCGCGGTCACCACCGCGGCTGCCTTGTTCCCATAGTTCAGCCAGCTGGCCGGGTTGGTACCGGCGGCCGCGCAGACGATGCGGACCCCGAGCCTGTCCAGCTCGCGCCGCGTCGAAGCGCGCAGCGCCGCTCCGGAGCGGCCGACGACCGCGATCACCGGCATGTCCGCCAGCGCACCGCCAAAGGCGCGCAGGGATCGCACCATCAGGATAGTCTGCTCCTCGAGCCGGCCGAACTCGACGCAACAGACGCCCGTCGTCACCGCCGATGCAGCCTTGTGCCCGGCCGAGGATTGGGGTGGGTCGAACATGCTGGAACTCCGCAACGCGCTGTCAGGCAATCGCCTGCCCGACGGGACTCCGGCAGGCGAGACGGCGTGCCGGCGTTAGAAGCCTTGGCGATAATCCACGCCGCAGCAGATTGCGATACATACGCGCATCGATCGGCCGCCAAATGGGACAGTCCACTGGCCCATTATGACGCGATTTCCGCCCTGCCGCCCTGCCCCTGTCCGTTTCGGTCAGGGCAATAGCGCCCGCAGTCTCGCCTTGACCGGCTCGACCACCTCCATTCGCGCGAACAGGCCAGCCACCGACTGGTTGTCGAGGTGCGTCCTGCCGATCGCCATCGACCGCAAGCGGCGGTTCTCGCCACCGACCTCGCCGATACTGGTCACGCCGATCCGACCGGCGAGTTCCGCCGTATGTTGGTCGTGATGGCCGAAGGGATAGGCCAGTGACGAGATCGGCCCGATCTCTTGCGTGATGGCCCGTTGCGCCTCGGCGATCTCGGCATATTGGCGGGTCTGGTCGAGCCGCTCCAGATTGGGGTGCGTGACGGTGTGGTTGCCGAACGAAAAGCCGCCGCCTCCCATTTCCCGGACCTCGTCCCAACTCACATACAGCTGCGGCATGGCGGCAAAGGCCTCGCTTTTGCCGATGAGGGTGGAGCGGATGCGGGATATGATCGTACCGATCGCATCAGGATCATACCTCGTCCGACAGAAGGATATCAGATCCGGGGCCGAGGCCGACGCTGGCGCCCCCAAGACATCGTGCAAGATCGCCCTGGTCTCATCGGGGCGGATGTGCAGGGCGTGATTGATCTCGTTGACCCAGACCATGTCCTTGTTGTCGACCGCGTCCGATATCAGGTAGAGGACCGCCGGCATGCCGAATACCCGCAACAGGGGATAAGCATTCCTGTAGACGGAATGGTATCCATCATCGAAGGTAATGACGACCGCGCGATCGGCGACGTCACCTGACAACAGCGCCTCGAGACTGGTGACGTTATAATGGCGTGAAAGCCATGCCAGATGGTCGCGGAATCGGGATGGCGGCGTCGTGCATGCCAGACCGCGCGTGTAATCGGTCTCCCGTTCCTCGACGTCGTGATAGAGGAGCACCTTCGCACTTCCCCGTCCCAGCCACCTGACACAACCATCAAGCCGCAGGTAGAAGATTAAGACGCCGAGACGATACAGGAACGCCGTCAGGACATTATTCATCTGCGGAAGCCATGCGCCGCAACAGCCCCTGCCGCAGGGCCTTGGCGGTCCGCCGCTCGCTGGCCAGCGTTCGGTCGACCGACTTGTATTCCTTTCCCCGATCGAGGTCCTGCACGACCGGGGTCGATGTGCCGCGATATTCTTTGACGATCTCTTCGCACAACAGCTCGGCGCCGAGCCGGACGCTCTTGGCGAACAACGTCGCTTCGGTATCGTCGACGGTCATCGCCGGCTTCGCCGTCGCAAGGATCGGCCCGGAATCGATACCGGGTTCGAGCCGATGTACAGTGACGCCGACACACTCCGGCTCGCCATTGTGAAGCGGCCAGAAAATCGTGTCCGAGCCGCGGTAATAGGGCGACAGGCCGGTGTGGATGTTGAGGATGTAGGGCGCTTTAGCAATCACCTTCCTGCCGATGATCAGCGTGCCGTAAACGGCAATGACATCCGGCTTTATGGCATCGAGCAGCGCAAGACAGGCCGCGCCATTATGGGATGGCACCCATTTGAGGATGTCACGGCGCGGCATCTCGCCCGTCTCCCCAGCGGGGAACAGGACCGCGCGCATCGCGTCCTGCCGGCCCGCCTCGTAGCGCGCCGTCTTGCGCCACGCGTGCATCGCGATGCGTGAGCCGATCTGCCCCACGGTGTAACGCTTCCACCATGCCAAGGCTTTCTGACGCCACGTCTTCTTGATGCCAGTCGCCACGATGATGGCCTGCAATTCGGTCGGGAACCGTTCGGCGACCCTAGTCGCGACATATCGGTGCTGCACATCTCCTTCCGGAGTATGCCCGACCAGCAACACCAATTTCATGCCATTCTCCTCGTCAACGCGGTGCGCCTATCATCCCCTATCCCGCAAGCCAATTTGCCGCCTGCGATGCGTCGTTCCGGCACGACACCGTCGCCTCGACAAGCCTATCAAGGATGTCCTTGTTAATCTCAGCGATAATGGATTCCGAAACCCGAAGCTGCTAGTGATCGGGACTTCGCGAGAAGAAACACCGGGTGGGGGCACCATGGAACATCGACAGCCACAGCGTCACGACACCATCTTGAGCCTGACGGGAATTCGCGGCGCAGCCGCCATGCTGGTGCTCGCCCACCATCTCCCGATCGCTCAGTCATTCGGCATCAAGGGCACGATGCCGGTCATTACGAACGGCAACTACGGCGTTGAACTGTTCTTCCTGCTGTCGGGGTTCATCCTCACCCTTGCGCATCATCGCGACTTCGATCGGCTGGGGATTCATTCCATCGGCCGATTCTATATTGCGCGGGCGCTTCGCGTCTATCCCCTTCACCTCGTCATCCTGGCGATAATCGCCGTTACGATCGCGATGCTGCCGGAATATGTGGCTTGGGTACGAACCATTCCCGGGTTCGGCGACGCCTATAGCCTGCAAGGCTTCATCCGGACCGCGACATTGACCAACAGGATCGGCCTGTCCTTTTCGGGTGAATGGAACGGCCCTTCATGGAGCCTCAGCGCCGAAATGGTCGGTTATGCGGCATTTCCGGTGATTGTCGTCTTCGCAGGCAAGATCGACAACAAGATTAATTGCTTGATTGGGGTCGTCACGCTGCTGCTGCTGTACACGATAGTGCGGTATCACAGCGACGTGGGCGTTCTCCGAATGGTCCTGACCTTTCCCGCCGGCGTTCTGCTCGGACGGATGTTCCTGATCCGGGGGCGCAGTAGCGTATCGACCGATGTCATCGCGTTCCTGGGGCTGGCCTGGTTCCTGATCGCTCTGAGCTTTGCCCGCCTCGCGCCGCTGTCGGTCTTCGGCAGCGCCGCCCTCATCTACGGCCTGGCGCTGAGCACCGGCCGGGCCGCCGCCATCTTCAAGACGCGGGCGATGGTATATCTCGGCCGGATCTCCTTCTCGCTCTATCTCAGCCACCATTTCGTGTTCATGCTCGTGACATGGTGGATTTGGGATGGAGGCGCGCCGACCACGTACCCGCTTCCCTCGCTGCTGGCGATGTCGGGCGGAGCGATCGTGGTCGCCCATATCCTCTACCAACTGGTCGAAAAGCCGTCGCACGGCTTCGGCCGTACCGTGTCGGACCTTTTGTTCAGCAATCGGGCGCTCAACGTCGCACAGGCACGAGGAGTGCGATGAAGGCGACATTCGACCGGCCATCGCAAAGATAGCACGACTGGTCGGCCATTAATCTGCCAAACCGGCTAAGTGGCGGACATCTTTAACCAAAAGTAAAGCCTAGTCGCCCAAGGTGGACGCAAGATGTCTACCGGAGCGACTGGGGAAATGAGCTACCACGATAGTGCGCGACCGCTGGTTCGTCCGCGGCGAAGGATGTATCGGGCATTCAACATGCATGTCCTCGCAGCCCTAGTCCTGGCAAGCTGTGGCGGCGCCAATTCCACCGGTCCGGTTGCTGTCGTCACCACTAACGGCACCGGCTCGGTACCGGCACCGACACCGACACCGACACCGACACCGACACCCAGCCCCACGCCGCCCCCCGCCGCCAGCCCCACGCCGACGGCGACGGGTTTCGTGCAGCCGTCGGCGGTGACGCCGATCGCCAGCAATTTCGACACGGCGCCGTTCCTCGTGCCCGGCGCCCATAATCCGGTGCCGTCGAACAAGCCCGACAATGTCGGCGCCTTTCGCTTCATCTGCACCGCCGGCCAGCTGAACTATGACGACCCAATCCTGTATCCGGGCGTCAAGGGCGGGTCGATGCATCTCCACCAATGGTATGGCAACACCGAGGGCAATGCGACCTCGACCTATGCCAGCCTGCGGACGAGCGGCGAAAGCACCTGCTCCAACAAGCTGAACCGTTCAGCCTATTGGGTGCCGGCGTTGATGAACGCAGCCGGCAAGGTCATCGTCCCGGATTATATGATGATCTATTACAAGCGCTTGCCTGACGGTGACCCCGAATGCCTGCGCGAATCCGACAAGGGGTGTGTCGCCCTGCCGACGGGGCTGCGCATCGTTTCCGGCTATGACATGATGCGGATGGGCGAAGCCCAGCCCGAGAACGCCACCTATACGCATCGCTGCATCACTGACGGCAAGCCGCAGATCGAACGGGCCACGCTGGCCGAGGCGATCGCCGATTGCGGCGGTGCCGGGCAGATCATGTCGGCGATCAATTTCGGCGCCTGCTGGAACGGACAGCTGGACAGCGCGGATCATCGCTCGCATGTGATGCAGGCCAAATATATCGGCCAGCCCTATCCGCAATGTCCCTCGACTCATCCCTACATCATCCCGCAGCTCCGCCAGCAGCTGGCCTATACGATCCAGCAGAGCGATGGTGACGTGTGGTTCTCCTCCGACCATATGAATGGCATGAAGATGGCCGGCGGCTCGACCTTCCATGCCGATTACATCGAAGCATGGGACCCGCCGACACGCGCCAAGTGGGAACAGCTATGCATCGGCCAGCTGCTCAACTGTTCGGACGGCGAGATCGGTGACGGGACGATGCTAAAGCGCGGCAACCTGACCTATCTCGCGGTCCAGCGCCTGGTGGACGCACCGACCCGCTAGGCCGCAGGGGCGCCCCTCAGCTTAGGGTAGGAGGCGGAATTGCCACGCGTCTCCGGTTCGGCGAACCACCGGGATCGATCATCCGGCATGGTTCGCCGTCGCATTGGTAGCGATGGATCGGTCCCGCTTGCGAGCGGCACCAGGCTCCGATGCACCGGCGATCGTCCCTAACCGGTCCACCCATCGGTGAAGAGTGGGATTGCCGGGTCCGCGAACCCCCAATAGGGGCACAGCGCGGATGGCTCCTGCCAGCGACGCCGCGGAGCATTGTAACAGTATGACGAGCAAGCAAAGCGACGCGATCTCCAGCGATGGCGCGGCAGAGATTATCGCCGGCCCACAGAGTGAACCGGTGCCGCCGCGCTGGTTCGGCCGGATGCTCGCCCGCATCCCCCGCGTCGCCGCCCTCCAGCAGGTTGGATGGGTGACCGGCTCCTATGTGTTCGGCCAGGCGATGCGCCTGGCGACCAGCGTCGTCCTGGCCAAGCTCCTGGCACCGCAGCTGTTCGGCATCATGCTGATAATTAATACGCTGCGCACCGGCTTCGAATTGCTGTCGGATATCGGCATCTCGCACAACATCATCAGCAACTCGCGCGGCGACGAGCCGGACTTCTTCAACACTGCCTTCACACTGCAGGCCCTCCGCGGCCTAGCCCTCGGTCTGCTCGTCCTGATCATCGCCGGCCCGATCGTTCACATCTACAACCGACCGGAACTCACCATCTTGGTCCCGCTGATGTCGATCCTGTTCGTATTGTCGGGCCTACAGGCGCCGTCACGCTTCCTGATGATGAAGCATGGCAAGGTCAAAGCCTATGCGTTCACCGACATGGTGCTGTCGATCGCCTCGCTGGCCGTCAACGTCGGCCTGGCTCTCTATACCCCAACCATCTGGGCCCTGTTCATCGGACTGATCGTCACGGCCTTGCTGCAGACGATCCTCACCCATGCGCTGATGGATCGCGGCGTGCTGAAGTTCCGGCTCGAGCAGAGATCGGTCAAGCAGATCGTGTCCTTCGGAAAATGGGTCTTTGTCTCGTCGCTGACCTATTTTCTCGCGATGAATTACGACCGGCTGTACTTCGCCAAGGCGGTGCCGTTCGCGGTCTTGGGCGTCTATGGTGTCGCCCGCACGTTTTCCGATGCGGCGGGACAGCTGGTCCATCGGATCGGCGAAATGCTGATCTTTCCCAAGATCTCGGCCATGCAACAGGATGGCCGCACCTTGCGCACCATGCTGACGGCGACGAGGCGCCGTCTGCTGCTGCTCATCGCAAGCGGGCTGGCGGTGGCGATCGCGGTGTCCGACCGCATCATCATCGTCCTGTACGACCAGCGCTATCATGCCGCTGCGTTCATGCTGCCGATTCTTCTGGCCAGCATCTGGTTTTCGATCCTGGCGACCTTGGGGGATTCGGTCCTGATGGGAACCCGGCGTCCGGCCCATGCGGCACGCGCAAACATCCTGAAATTCCTGTTCACCTGCGTGGGCCTGCCCATCGCACTCCATGTCGACGGCATGGTCGCGGCCCTGTTCGTGATCGCCACCGCCGACATGGTGCGGTACATATCCCAGGCCGGCTCCAGCCGGGCACAACACCTCTCCTTCCTAAGACAGGACGCAGTACTGACCATCGCGCTCGCCGCAATGGTCGTGGCCTGGCGTGGCCTGTTTACCGCCATTGGCCTCGTCCCGACGCTGTCCGTCTGGTGGAGCTACGGCGCAGCCCTGCATGGCAGCGGGTCGTAGTCGCGATCGGCAGAGACCGCGCGGCCTCCACCCTGACGCCCAGCGAGAGGGCCGAGACGGGGCGGGAGACAGGGCGGCATCGATCATGCCAACGGGCTGGTTATGCGGCAGAGGCAGAGGCAGACGACGTCCGGCTCGCGGCTGTCCCGATCCGTCCGGCCATGGACCCTGGGCGAACGGTGCGCCCAGGGGCAGCGCCTGCCGCCTCCTTAGCGGACGATCTTGTCCAGCGCGTCCAGATACAGCTTCGCCATGCGCCCCTGGCCGCCGGTGAAGGTGACGGAGCCATCCGTGGGGTGCAATCCGTCGCTGAACAACGTCTTGTCGCAGGCAGCCGCTTCGACGCCGATCTCGGGATCGGCGGCATAATCGACCACGCCGTCGATGGTCGTGCCGGCTGCGGCGCGGATCGCGAGATTGAGGGGTATCCGATTGGCATTTGCCAAACCGTTGACGTTGTTGGGATTGTTCGGCTGGCATTGCGGCAGGATGGTGCCGACCACCACCTTCGCCCCCGTCGCCTTCCACTTCGCGGTATAGGCGAAAAGCGCATCCAGATATTGCTGCGCGCTTTTATAGGGTGCCCAATCTAGGCCGATGGCGGCCACATCGTTGGCGCCGATCAGGATCGAGACGACCGCCGGATGCTCTGCGACATCGGCGTCGAACCGGGCCGCCATGGAGGCAAGGCCCGAACCGCCCACCGCCTTACCCGAAAATTTTATGTTCGGGCGAAGCGTCGCATAGATTCCGGTGTGGTTGCCGCCCCAGAACACCGAAATACTGTCCCCTTCGTCCAGGACGCCCGACAATTGCTGGCCGGGCGGGGTCGGGCTGGGAGTGGGACTCGGTGCCGGGGTGGGCGTCGGTGCCGGGGTGGGCGTCGGTGCCGGGGTGGGCGTCGGTGCCGGGGTGGGCGTCGGACTTGGTACAGGGCTGGGGGTCGGGCCTGGGGTCGGACTTGGCGCGGGCGTCGGCGACGTTCCCGCCGGCACCACGCTGACCACCTGCCCGTCGACCGATGTCCCACCACCACATGCCGACAGCATCACCGCCATGGCAGCGGTGGATAGGCCGCTGCGGAAGGGCAGGACGAACCTAGCCGTTGCTCGCTCAAACGCCGTCATGATCACGTCTCGTCATCCAGGAACTGTGAATTTATGGCCAATTTCGCCTGTTGACGATTAATAAAGCAAAAGTGATAATATTCACTGAATGGCCAAGCAGGAAAATTCCCTAAACCTTGACTCCGTTGCGCCTCCGGCAACACAGCATGCGCCGATCGGACCGAAGCCTGGACTAGGTTCGATCTCTCGCATACCCGGCATCGATGGCTTGCGCGGGCTCGCCATCCTGATCGTGATGGTGTCGCATGGCGGTCTCGGCCGCTATGTACCCGGCGGTTTCGGCGTGACCATTTTCTTCTTCTTGAGCGGATATCTGATCACGACCCTGCTGCGGGTCGAACATGCCCGGCGTGGTCGCGTCGACTTGGTGGCCTTTTACTGGCGCCGGGCGTTGCGCATTCTGCCGCCGCTCTACCTGACGCTGCTACTGATCGTCGGTCTTGCGCTAATCAACGTCATCGACCGGCCGGTCAGGCCGACCAGCCTGCTCTTGGACGTTCTATTCCTGACCAATTACGCCAGCGTCCTCGACATTCCCTCGTCCTTACCCATTCCCCTGTGGTCGCTCGACGTGGAAGAGCATTTCTATCTAATCTTTCCCGCCCTGTTCGCAGCCGTTGCGCTATGGCGCGGCGATCGGATCGCGCGCCTGCTCCTGATCATCTGCGCAGCCGTGCTTGTCATCAGGATCGCGACGTTCGTGACGATCGGCGAGGGCGAGATCTTCTATTGGTCGCATACCCGCATCGACTCGATCATCTTCGGCGCGATCCTGGCGGTATGGCAAAATCCGATGATGGACGAAGGCTGCTGGCGTCCCAAGCCCATCCATGTCGTCGCGGCGCTGCTGGTTATCGCCGCCACCATTGTGATCCGCGCGCCCGTGTTCCGCGAAACGATCCGCTACTCCCTTCAGGGCCTCGCCCTTTTCGTCCTGTTCACGGCTGCGATCCAATCGCGGGGGCTGGTCGCCCGGATTCTCGACCAACGGTGGCTGCGCGTTGTTGCGCTGCTTTCCTACACCTTGTACCTCGTGCACCTGCCGCTGATCACGGCGACGCGGTCGTTCGGCGCCCTGTCTGTGCCGATCGCCTATCTGCTGGCATTCGCCTGGGCCGCGCTTCTCTACGCCGGTGTCGAGCGCCCTCTGGCCATGCGCCGACGCCAGATCCTGCAGAAGGCGGTGACCCGCCCATCGTCCCAGCCGGCCTGAGCGGCGTCGATCCTATTTTCGGAACAGCGCGGGGAGCGGCTGCACCGCCTTGTCGATGGCGAACTCCTGCTCGATGCGCTGCCGGCCACCCGCGGCGAGACGATCGCGCAGCGCGGCATCGCCGGCGAGGCGGGCGATGGCGTCGGCCAGGGCCGTCCAATCCGCCGGATCGAAGAGCAAGCCGCCGACCTCTTCGCGCACGAGTTCCGGAATCCCCGCGACACGCGTTGCGACCACCGGCACGCCCAATGCCATCGCCTCCATAAGGACGACCGGCAGGCCTTCCATGAAACTCGGCAGCACTAGGATGTCGGATGCTGCGATCATCGCCAGCGTCGCACGTTCGTCCTGCCGGCCGACGAAGCGCACCTGCGGCCCGAGCCCCAGACGCTCCACCTCAGCGCCGAGCGCCTCCGCCTCCGGACCATCGCCGACCAGCGTCAGCACGACCGCAACCCCGGCGTCGCGCAGTCGTGCCATTGCCTGTAGTAGGCCGGCCTGTCCCTTCTCCGGTGACAGGCGGCCAACCGCGATCAGCTGCACGGGGCCATCGGCCACGCCATCGCGCGGGGCGGATGCCGGCAGGTCGGCCAGATCGATGCCGCAGCGCACGATGTTGAGCTTGCGCCATTGTTCCGGAGCGATCGACCGCATCGCCTGTGCCATGCCGAAGCGCGAAACGCAGGCGACAAATTCCGCCATCGCGATCTTGTCGCGCAGCAGCACGCCGGCGGGATAGTCGAACTCCGATATCCCGTGTAGCGTCACGCTCCAGGGGATGCCGGCAAAGCGACTGGCAAGCAGGCCAACGGTTGCAGCGGAATTAGCGAAATGATTGTGCAGGTGGTCGACGCCATCCGCCTCGATGCGCCGCGCGAGCAGGATCGCCTCGACGAAGTGGAACACGCTCCAGATCGCCGCCCGCAGGCCAGGAACTCGATGCCGGAACGCCAGCATCAATGTCCGCAGGTAGCGTCCGGGCCGCCTCACAAGCGCGATGGCATGAGCCTTGAGATAGTCGCGCAGCGGACGCGCCAGCACCGTGAAGGTTTCGGTCGCTGCGGCGCGGTCGAGATCCGCCTCCAGCCCGGTCGGCGGTGGCTTGATACTGTAGGTGACGATTGGCACGCCAACATCGCGCAACGCCGCGATCTCGCGCCGGATGAAAGTGTGCGATGGAAAAGGATATTGGCTTGTCAGATAGCCGATGTTCTGACGGGGGCCGCTAACGTAGTCCGGTTGAGACATTCTATATCTATCATTTCGACCGCCACCGGCTAAATGCCGTTACTCAAACGGTATTGGGAGCGGAGCTGGCAGTGACCCTGAGATTTGCGCTGCTGGTTGATGACGATCTTGTACCGGCTTGGCAAGCGCGCGCGATCGAAATGCTGCTGCAATCGCGCACTGCCGAAATCGTCCTCATCGTGCGCAACGGGGGCATCCGCCGTCGTCCCGCCCGCGTATCGCGGTGGCGGCAACTCCGTCCGGATGGACGCGGCCTGTGGCAGGGGTTCGAGCGGCTGGCGGCGCGTCGTGCCTCGTCGATCCGTTCCACGGCGTTACCGGAGCCGCTCCGCGACGTCCCACGGCTTACGACCCGTGCCGAGGTCTTGCAGCCCAAGACGGAAAGCTTTTCCGACGAGGAACTGGCGGACATCGCGGCGGCTCGACCGGATGTCATCATCCGCTTCGGTTTCGGCATCCTCAAGGGGCGTATTCTGACCGTCGCGCCGCACGGCATATGGTCCTACCATCACGGCGACCCGGCGATGATTCGCGGGCAACCGCCGGGGTTTTGGGAAATCGCGCTGGGAATGCCGGTCACCGGCGTCATCCTGCAGCGTCTCAGCGCCGAACTTGATGCGGGGGCGATCCTGCAGCAGGGCTGGTTCGGCACGATCGCCCATTCCTATGTGCAGCAGCGCGACCAGCTCTACATGGGGGCCGCGGGCTTTCTCGCTCATGCCAGCAAGGCAGCCCTGGCCGGCACGCTGCGCGAACAGCCACAGACCGGCGTCGGCCCTGTTCTCCGCAAGCCGACCAACGTCGAATTCCTGCGCTTCCTCTGGCAGACCATTAAGGCCACGGCGGCCATCCATGGCAACGGCCTGTTCCGGCATCAGGATTGGACCGTCGGTGTCATTCCGCGGTCGATCGCCGAGGCCGTCGCCCTGCTGACGGACGAGCATCGCGGCGCTTCCGCGATACGCTGGCGCACCGTAACCGCCGATGGCTTCGTCGCCGATCCCTTTCCGATCCGATTGCACACCGGCATCCGGATCTATGCAGAGCGGCTGCCATGGCGGACGGGACGCGGCGAACTGGTCGCGATCGACTATGATCCGGAGCAGGGATTCTCGCCCTCGCAGCCGGTTTGGCAACCGCCGTACCATTGTTCCTATCCCTATATCTTCGAGGATGATGCATCGCGCTGGTGCGTGCCGGAGACGTCCGAGCACCACGATACCCGCTGTTTCCGGATCGACGATCAGGGCCGGGTCGACTTTTCTGGCGACGGTCTGCCGCTTCTGCCGGAAGGCGTGATTGATCCGACGATCATCGTGCACGACGGGCGCTATTGGCTGTTCGCCAGCGACGCCGAGAACAGCAATACGACGCTGAACATATTCCATGCCGACGGATTGTCCGGGCCGTGGCTGCCGCATGCTCAGAACCCCGTCAAAATCGACGTCCGTAGCGCCCGTCCCGCCGGGCGTCCGTTTGTCGTCGGCGATCGACTGATCCGGCCAGGGCAGGATTGCTCGGTTCGCTATGGCGGTGCGATCCGCCTCAATCAGATCGTCACGCTGACGCCCGACGCGTTCGAGGAGACGGAATGGAAGGTGATCTCACCGCGTGGCAGCCGGTTCGCCTATGGCATGCACACCATCAGCTGGAGCGGCGACTGGACCGTCATCGACGGTGCGAAGGCGAGTTTTCGGATGCCCGAGTTCACGCGCCAGTTGCGCGCCAAGCTGGGGCTGGCGCGCCGCGCCTAGCGATACAGGATCGCGCCGCGGCGCCGTCTCAGAACCGTATCGATACAGAAGCGGACGACCCCCAGCGTCTCGGCGAACTTGCCGATCAGGTTGAGCCCCGCCGTCTTCACCGCCGCGGTCCAGCCCAGCCGGCCGCTGCTGCGCCACACCAAGCGCAGGATCTGCAGCGGGTAGAGCAGGACCACGCCCAGCGCCACGATCGGCCTCCCTGCCGCCAATGCCGCAACAGCGAGCAGCGGCAGGAGCGACCACGTCAAGGCACGCCGCAGCAGCGCCGCTTCGTCGGAGCGATAGCCCGGCGCGCGCATCAACGCCTGTGTATAGCCGAAGCCGGCACGGACATTCCGGCGCCACCATTGCGAGAAACGCAGGATGTTCGCATCGTGCAGCGTCATCGGTACATCGATCCGTGCAATGATGCCGCCGCGGGCGCGCAATCGCGCGCACAGTTCGGGCTCCTCGTGTGCCACCATGCTCGGGTCGAAACCCTGCACGTCTACAAAGGCAGCGATGCGCATCATCGCATCCCCGCCGCAGGCGAGAGTGTCGCCGACGGGCGTGTTCCATTCGTCGTCGCACAGGCGGTTGTAGAAGGATCGTTCGGGAAACCGCTCCGCACGTTGCCCGCATACCGCGACGACATCGGCCCGCTCCTCGAGGACGGCCAACGCCCGATCGATCCAGCCGTCGATCAGCTCGCAATCGCCGTCGACGAACTGAATATATCGAAGCCTGGGAATTTGCCGGACCAACATTGCAGCGCCCTCGTTGCGGGCACGCGCAGCGGTGAACGGCCGCGACATGTCGAGTTCGACAACACTCGCCCGAAAGGACCGGGCCACGTCACAGCTGCCGTCCGTCGATGCGCTATCGACATAGACGATCGGCAGGTTCAGCCCGGCAACCGAGCGTAGACAGGCGACGAGCTTTTGCCCCTCGTTGCGCCCGATGATGACGACCCCCAAGGCGGCGCCGCTGTTCATAGCCATCATGTCCGCTGCACCCGTTTCGCCTCGACGCATATCATGCACAGCCTGGTCTTTTACCACCGCAGGCGATCGTTCCGGAGGCTTCACCCGGTTATCGGCGTAAGCACCGTGCCGACATCAGGCGTAATATTTCCCGTAGGAACTGCCATAGCCATAACCATAGGGATCCGACCAGCCGCCGTCATAGCGGTTGAGCACGGAGCCGATGCAGGGGGTCGGGTGCAGCATCTCGCGCGTACCCATGACCTGCTTGCGCGTCGTGCTGCCTTGTTCGACGACCATCAGATACGCATCCAGCTTCTCGCAGATCACCGACGTGTCGTCGTTGGCGAAGGCGGGCGGTAGATCGCAGAGCACGAGCGCGTTGTCGGGGAGCGCATGCATCGCCGCGGCCAGCGCCTTGAACGCCCCGCCGCTGAACAGTTCGGCGGATCGCTCCATGCTGGCGAAGCAGGGAAAGAAGGCAAAGCCGTTCTCGCCGACGCGGTGGCCGATGTCGCGCAGGTCGGTAACCTTGCCTTCCAGGAACAGGCCGAGGCCGCGGCCCGACTGCAGCCCCAGCTCGCGGGCGAGCGAGCCGCGACGCAGATCGAAGTCGAACAGATAGACTTCGCGATCTGTCATGCGCGACAGCGCGGCGGCCAGATTGGCCGAGATGAACGACTTGCCGGCATTAGGCGCGGCCGAGGTGATGCCCAGCACCTTCATGCCGTCGCGCGCCATCCGCTTGGACACCTGCGAGCGCAGCAGGTTGAAGGCGCGTGAGCGGATGTCGCGGGAATCAAAGCCGACGATCTTGCGGCTCGCCAGATATTCGGCGTCGAGCGTCAGCACCGGCAATTCGGTCGCCGACGGAATGCTGACGGCGGCCATGTCGCGGCCCGGCTCGTACAGCGAAGAAGATGGGGTCATGTGTTGATCCTAAACCTGTGCCTTGCGACGACCGAACCAGCCGCGCCGCGCCGAACGACCCCGCGCCGACACGGTGGGGATGACGCCGAGCGGTGCCTCACCGAACAATTGCGTCAGCGTCGCCGGATCGCGGATCGGCCGCATGATCAGTTCCACCAGGAACATCAGCACCACGCCGAGTGCGAAGCCCGCCGCGGGACCGCCGGCCAGCAGCATCCACCGCTTGGGGAAGCTCGGCTCGTCCGGCACCACCGCCGGATTAACGATCGACAGCCGCTCACCGAGCTGCTCGTTCTCCGCCTTCACCCCGGCGCGCGCCTGGAAGAGGCGATCGGACACGCCCTTATACTGCTCGTTGAGGCCGTCGAGCTTCTGCTGCAGCTGGGCGATCTGCTGCTGCACGACCGGCGCGCGCGACTGGGCGCCGATGGTCGCGTTCACCCGCGCGGATTCGCCTGTCTGGGCCGAGCGCAGTGCCGCGATCTGGCGGTTGTTGAACGCCACCTGCTCGTCGATTGCGCTGACCGGTGCCTTCTCGACATTCTTGCGTGCGAGCGCCTTCGCCTCGGCGAGGCGCTGCCGCGCGAGGCGGACATCGGGATGATCGTCCGAATAGACCGACTGCGCGGCCGCCAATTGCGCTTCGGCCTGGGCGACGATCGGATCGCGGGCGTCGGCGGTACGGGCGAGGTTGCGCTGGGTCAGCAGCTGCGAATTCTCGCGCTGCAGGGCGGCGATCTGCACGTCGTAGCTGCCACCGCTACCGCCCAGCATCGTCACGCCGGCGCTTGACAGGATGGAGCCGTTGGCGGCCTTGATCCCGGCGATCTGGCGCTCCTGGTCGGCGATCTGCTGCTGCAGGCTGCGCGCCTGATCGGACAGGAACTGCACCGAGGCGCTGGCCTGCTGCGTCGACTGGGTCGCATCGAGGCGCAGGACCTGCTCGCTGAGGTCTTGGGCGACGGCCTGCGCCTTGGTCGGATCCGGATAGGAATAGGACAGCGTGAAGGCGATGGTGTTGCTGTTGTTGCCCTGCTGCTGCATCTCGGCGGCCAGCGGCGCGATTGTCACCGCCTTGCGCATCGTGTCGACGATGTCCGACAGCGCGGCGTTCGCACGCTGCTTGGGATAGAGCTGATAGCGGTTGACGAGCTCGATCAGCTCGGGGCGGCTGAGCACCTGTTCGCGGATGCGGGCGATGCGGCGATCGATCACGTCATCGGGATTGCCCGCCGCCACCGCCTGCGGCAGCGTCGACGACTGGACCAGCAACGTCGCCGTCGAGGTATAGCGGACCGGCATCACGAAGGCCGCCACCACGCCGGCGATCGCGAGCAGGATGACCGATACGATCAGGTACCAGCGCCGTTGCCAAATGATCGCGGGCAGATGGGCGAGCAGCGATCCGCCACCGCCCTGTTCGGCTTCATAATCGTCCATCTGCTTCATTACTGCCCATTGAACCTGTAGGTGATACCCGCGGTCGCCGTGAGATTGGCATCGCGTCGGAAGCCGTCGCCAAAGGCCTTGGCATAGCCACCCGCCACGAAGCCCGACAGCGCGCGCCGGAAGCGATGCGAATAATTGCCGGTGACGCCGGCATAATCGAGCGCACCGTCGCGAGCGCCAGTGATCAGGTTGCGTTGTAGCGGTGCACTGGCACGCGAATAATTGCCGGAAAGCGAAAGGTCGTCTTTTTCGTTGACCTTGTAACGCAGCGACGCCGCCCCGCTCGTGGTGGTGCGAACACCTTGGAAGGCGGAGGGAACGGTCTGCCGCGCGGCGTTGAAACACGCCGTCCAGCGCGTGTCGCGCCGGCACAGATCCGCCGATCCATTGAACGTGGTGAGGGTACGGTTCTGGCCCAGGCCTTCGTTGAGGTTGACGATCGCCGCGCCGAGCGCGGCCTTGAGCGTCCAGCGCTCACTGATGGTCCGCGATGCGGTCAGCGACGGCTGGTAGACCGTTGCATCGCCGGTCGCCGTGTGCAGGTAATTGGAGAAGCCGACGACCAGGCTCGCGCCGACGGTGAACTTCTCGCTCAGCAAGCGGGAATAGGAGACTGACGGCGCGGCATAGTTGAAGTCCTCCAGGCCGACCCCGCTCGACCGATTGGCCGAAACGGCGACGCCGGCCTCGATCTGGTCCCGTGGCGACAGGATCGAGACGAGATTGCCCGATGCCTGATAGATTGTCCGACGCCGGCCGATGCCGCCCAGGGCAGGATCGTTGACGAAGCCGGGAAGGGTGGCACCGATGGGCACGACCGGTCCGACCGGCACGCGCACGTCGTTGAAGGCACCCACGATCGCGTTGACGTAACCGATCGCGGCATTGAGCGTGGTGGTCTCGCTGAGCTTGTGCGAGCCAAGTCCCTGGACGCTGAAGCTGTCGTTGGTGCCATAACCGCGATTGTAGAAGGTTGCCTGGGCATCGCCTTCCACCCGCAGGGTGGTGAGCGGACGCTCGCTGACCCAGGTCGGGCGCAGGCTCAGCGTCGGACCGAATGCCGTCGGCGTCGATCCCGCATCGAGAAACGGGTTCGTCGCGATGCCAATACTGGCGGATGCGTCGGCGGTCAGCCGGTCCTGCGCCGCGACCGGCGACACCAGCACGGCCAGATCGAGCAGCATGAGCGCCCCGGTCGTTCCCAGCAGCCGGCGAGCGTGGTTTGCCTTCATCACCATCGGGCAGCTCACGGAACGATGATCGTGTCGGCGCTCTGGATGCGCGGGATCAGCTGATCCCCGTTCGCATCCGCCGGCACGCCGTTACGCATCACACTCGACAGACGGGCGCGATTGCTCGTGCCGTTCTTGTGGACGATCGAGATGTTGTCGAGGCTGGCGAATTCGGCCGGCCCACCAGCGAGGCTGATCGCCTCGAGCAGGTTGACATAGCGGCCCGGGGTGAACGACCCCGGCGTCTTGACCTTGCCGACCACCGAAAATTGCAGACCGGCAGGATTCTTCACCGACACCGTGACCTGCGGCACCGCGTCACGATATTGGGTGGCGAGGCGCTTCGAAATCGCGTCCTGCACCTGTTCGGGCAGCAGGCCCTGGACCGACAACTGGCCGACCAGCGGCATCGCGATCGTGCCATCGGGCAACACGCGTATGACCCGCTGCAGCCGCTCCTCGCCCCAGACATAGACTTCGATCTCGTCGCCCGGATTGATGCGGTACGGCGTTACGCCCGCTGCCCGCACAATGGGAGGCTGGGCGGTCGGGGTGACGGCAGCTGCCGAGGACGTGGTCTGCGCCGACAGCGGCATGGCGGCTGCACATGCCAGTGAAGCAGCCGCGAGCGAGCGCCGCCACGAGAAACCCATCATTCTTGCGACCCCTTTTTATCTGCAAGTCTTCTTCTTACGATCTTTCCCGGTAACTGGCGAGACCGAAAGTAGGTTACCAGAACCGGGAGCGGTTGCGAAACCATCCTGTCCGGTTACGAGACAGAATTATGAACCGCCATTGCACCACGATTGCCCGGCTTTGCCTTGCTTTGCTTGCAGCGTCGCCCGTTGCCTGTACCAGCAGCGTCGATAAAGCGGCTGCACTCGCCGGTCAGGCGCAGGAGCTGCTCGATGGCGGACAGCCGGTGCAGGCCTATACGCTGATCACCCAATCGATCCGCATGCGCGACGACCAACCCGCCGCCTATCTACTGCAAGGCCGTATCGCGATGGCGCTCGGCAAGCGCGATGACGCCTATCGCGCGTTCAGCAATGCGATGGCACTCGACGCCGCAAACCCCGAGGCCCTGAACGGTGTCGCCCAGCTCGGCCTGTCGACCGGCCACCTTAACGAAGCGGACAGTGCAGCCGACAAGATCCTGGCCCTCAACCCCAATCAGACCTCCGCCTTGCTGGCCAAAGGCATCGCCTGCATGATCCGCAACGATCTCGACGGTGCGATCACGTTCAGCGACCGTGTCCTCAAGCTCAATCCCCGCGACGTCGGTGCGACGATCCTCAAGGGGCGGGCACTGGCACTGCGCGGCGAGCGCGATGCGGCGCTTGCGCTGGTGCGCGAACGGATCGGCCAAGTCGGCGAGACCGAGGAACTGACCATGTCGCTCGCCGAACTGCAGCGCTTCGGCGGCAGCCCGGCCGACTTCCTCGCCTCGCTGCAACGCATCCGCCAGCTGTCCCCCAACAATCGTGACTATCGCTTCGATCTGGTCGATACGCTCTATCGCATCGGCCGCATCGCCGATGCCCGGGTCGAAGCCGCGGCGCTGGCCGCGGAGCCGAACCTGACCGCCGCCGAGGCGGTGCGCCTGCCGCGACTGTTCAACGGCTATGACCGCGCCGGGCTGACCGCCGAGCAGATCGCCCAAGTGGCGACCAAGGCCTCGGTCGACACGCGGCTCGCCCTAGCGCGCTATTTCCTAATGGCGGGGCACGCTGATGCGGCGATCGCACTGCTCAAGCCGGTGGCAACGGGCTGGTCGAGCGACATCCAAGCGCTGTACGCCCGCGCCGTCGGCGCGACCGGCGACCGGGAGGAGGCCCGCACCGCGGCGGATGGCATCCTCAAGCGTGATCCCGACAATGGCGACGCCTTGCTGATCCGCGCCGGCGACGCGCTGGCCCGTCGCGACACCAGCACGGCGATCGTCGACTATCAGCGCGTCATCCACGATTATCCGCAATGGGAGGAAGGCTATCTCGGCCTTGCCCAGGCCTATGCCGCGAGCAACAAGCCGGGCGACGTGCGGCGCGTGTTCGAGGATGCGCGCCAAGCCTTGCCGCAGAGCCTGCCGCTGGCGCGCGCCTATGCCGCAATGCTGCTGCGCATGGGCGACACCAGCCATGCGCTCGAGGTAGCCCGGCGCTTCGCGCTCGATTCTCCGGCTCTGGGCGCGGCATGGAGCTTGTACGGCCAGATCTGCGCCAGGAGCAACGACACCGATTGCCGCGCCGAAGTCGCCAGCGGCACGCAGCAGGCCCGGACCCGCTACGGGCTCGATCCTGCTCCGGGCACGCCGCCTCCGGTCGCGCTGATCGGCCGGCTGTCGTGACCGACGGACATGCCGCGGGCGCGACCGTGCCGTTCCTCGGCCTGCCGATCGCACGCCTGACGCTTGATCAGACGGTGGACGCGGTGCTCGCCAGCGCCGACGCGGCGCGATTTTCTTATGTCGTTACCCCCAATGTCGACCATGTCGTCCGGCTCGACCGGTTGCAGCGTGCCGGCGATCCGCTTGGCGCCGCATTCGCCGCAGCCTATGCCGATGCCGGGCTGGTGCTGTGCGACAGCCGCATCCTGCAGCGGCTGGCAAAGCTGTCCGGGATCGACCTGACGCTGGTGCCGGGCAGCGACCTCACCCGCGTGTTGCTCGCCGATCCGCGGACGCGCGGACGAACGGTGGCGATCGTCGGTGGGTCGGAGACGCTGGTCGTGGCGCTGCGTGAGGTCGCACCGGGTATCGCCTTCACCCAGCTGCGCCCGCCGATGGGGGTGTTGCGCGATCCGGTGGCGATGGCGGCGATCGAGGCTTTCGTCGCCGAGCAGCGCGCCGATGTGGTGCTGTTCGCGATGGGCGCGCCGCAGAGCGAGATCGCCGCGCACCGCTGCCGCCAGGCCGGCCGATCGCGCGGTATCGGCCTGTGCATCGGTGCCTCGCTCGAATTCGTCATCAGCGAGAAGCGCCGCGCGCCTGTATGGATGCAGCGGCTCGGCATGGAATGGGCGTTCCGCCTCGGCAGCGAGCCGCGCCGTCTGTGGCGCCGCTATTTGGTCGAGGGACCGCGCATCTTCGCGATCTGGGCACGGCAGCGCTGACGTAGGGTCAGCCGGCGTCGCTTTCGCCCGGACGGCGCGTGCGGACCCAGCCATCCGTGCTGCCCCGGCCGAGCAATGTACGATAGAGCGGCAGCTTGGCGGCGATGTAGAGCGGCGTCCGCAACAGCGCCGCGCCGCTGATCTGCTCGCGACCGGCGCTTGCCCAGGCGGCGATGGTCGCCGCGCCGGCGAGGCACAGCCCGGCGAGCAACACGATCGATGCGGTCCAGCCAGCACCGATCAGGGCGAGCAGCAGCGTCACCGCCAGCGCCGCGCCGGCACTGACGAACAGCAATGCAAGTGGCGGCACCAGGATATGCAGGCCCAGCCACACCCTGCTGCGCGAGAGGCGGGTCAGCCCCTGCGCGAGCAGCGGCAGGGCGCTATGGCGCGCGACCGCCAGAAAGCCCCGTTCCCAGCGATTGCGCTGGGTGAGCAGCGCTCGCCCCGCTGCCGCGTCGCTCCAGATCTCGACGCTCTCGACGAAGGTCGGCGACCGACCGCTGCGCGTCAGCCATACGCCGAGCGACATGTCTTCGGCCAGCGCCGCACTGGCGAGGGGGGCCTGGGCGAACAGCGGCCAGGGTATGGCCATCCCGGTACCGGTCATCGCGGCGACGCCGCCCATCCGCACCATGCCGCGCTGCCGGACCAGATTCTTGACGAGAAAGGCGAAGCTCGAGATTTGCGCGGTCGGCGATGCGGCCAGGTCGGGACGCTGCAGATTGCACGACTGGCAGGCGCGACCCGAGGCCATCGCCGCGCGCGCCAGTCCCGCGACGCCCAAGCCGGCGACCGAACAATCCGCATCGATCACCACGACGCAATCCGGCGGGGACAGCGCCAGGGCATCGCGGCCGAACGCCAGCGCATAGCCTTTGCCGCGCGCGACGGGATCGTGACGCTCGACCACCCACGCGCCGGCCAGGCGCGCCTCGGTCGCCGTCTCGTCGCTGCAATTGTCGGCGACGACGAGCAGTTCGATCGCGGAATCGGTCACCGCACGCAGCGCCGCGACTGTCCGCGCGATCCCCGCAGCCTCGTTATGCGCGGGGATCAGCACGGCGGTGCGGGGCAGCGCCCCCGTCCCGTCGTGGCGGACGAGCGGGCGCAGCCCGGCGAGCGCCTCAACCGTGTAGATGGTCAGCAGCAGCGTCGGCAGGGCCGCGACCAGCGCCGCGACCGTTCCCAGCAGCGTCATCGCACCAGCCCTTCGAGGAAGCGGCGATAGGCGGCGCCGACACGATCCCAGCCGAACTGGTCGATGCGCTGACGCCGTGCGGCGATCCGCGCAGCATCGGCCTCGGCGGATGCGGCGCGACGCGCGGTGAGCGTCGCCGTGATCGCCTCGCTCACCGCGGCCAGCGACTGCGTGTCGACGAGCGGCTCGTCGTCGCCGACGATCCAGCGCAGCCGCGGCGTATCGTGACCGATGACCGGCAGGCCGCAGGCCATCGCCTCGACGAAGACGTTGCCGAACGATTCCAGCAGCGACAGATGCAGGAAGACATCGGCCGACCGGTACAGCGCCGGCATGTCGGCCGGGGCGACCGTCAAGCGGGTGAAGCGGCCCGGCAGCATCGCCTTGGCCAGGGTCTCGACCGCGCCGCGCAAGCCGCCATCGCCGGCGACGACCAGATGGGCACCCGGCACCGCAGCCACCGCACGGATGCCGTCCGCGACCCGCTTGGTCTCGATCAGCGCGCTGACCATCAGCACGATCGGTCCTTCCGTCGGCAGGCCGAGCCGCGCCTGCTCCTGCGGCCCCGGTGTGAACCGGTCGAGGTCGGTGCCGTTGGGGATCAGCGCCGCATTCCACCGATCCTTGTTGCGCTCGTAGAAGTCGGGGTTGGTGCATACCAGGCCTTCGCAGCCGAACCAGCGATATTCCGATGTCCCGGCGATCGCCGGCCAGTCGCCGTTCTGCGTGACGAAGACATGCGCGGGCCGGTGACCGCCGAAGCGCGGCCGGCGCAGCAGCCAGTTGGTGAAGGGATAGGAACAGGTGACCGTCACGTCGAAGTCGCCCGGCCGATAGCAGCGCGCCAGGCCGGGCACGAAGCTCGCTTCCTCATAGGCGGTATCGCCGCGGAGCAGCGGTACGGCGGGCATCCGTTCGAACCGCTTGCGGTCGATCGCGGGGACGTGGCGGAACGCATAGGACGTATCGGGACGGGCCTGGCCTGCCCCCATCACCGTCACCGCGTCGCCGGCGCGGGCGCAATGGTCGGCCACGGCGAGCAGTGCCACCTCCGCGCCGCGATCGAACCGATGGAAGCCCGGCAGGGCAAAGAGGAGGCGCATCGCCATGCCGTCAGCGGCCCTTAATTGGTGGTCTTGGCGGGGGCGAAGCCCGGCTGATATTCGATCTTCGCCTTGGCACGGGTATCCTTCAGCCGCTGCTGGATGAGCTTGTCGAGCTCCTGCGCACGCATCATCTGCACGGCCATCGGCTGCGCCTGCTCGGGGGCGAGCGGCTGCACCTCCTTACCGGTGATGACGCTGGCGACCACGCCCTGCGGCGTCGGCACGATGAACGGCTCGCCCGGCGGCAGCGCCAGCACCTGCTGCATCATCTGCGGCGACACCTGCGCGCTATCGACCTTGCTGGCGCCGCGATCGAACTTGATGCCCTTGCTGGTCAGATATTGCATGATCGCCGGCAGCGTGTGGAGATCCTTCATCCCCGCGAGTACCGACTGGTCGGCGGGCACGGGGAAGCGGATCTGGTCGACCGAGAAGATCGTCCGGCCGGCAAAATTGAGCGGATGGTCGCTGATGAACTTGTCGATCGCGCTCTTGTCAGGAACGCGCAGCGTGTCCTGCATGCGCTTGGCGTAGAATTCGAGCAGCAGCGCTTGGTCGACCTCGCGCTGACGGGTCAGGAATTCGGGATCGCGATCGGTGCCGGCGGCCTTGGCCTGCTGTTCGATCAGGCGCTTGTCGATCAGCCGCTGGACGATCGCGGCGCGCGCCTTGTCCTTCTCGGCGCCATCGGGGATGTTGGCGTTGCGCAGCGCGCTATTGACCTCCTGCAGCGTGATCTCGTCGCCATTGACGACTGCGGCGACCTGGCCGGTTGCCTTCTTCTCGCAGCCGCTCAACGCCATCGAGAGCGCGATGCAGGACAATATAATGGGCGTGTGGGGCAGACGGGGCATCGACGTTCCTCTGGAGAAAGCGGAGAGTTCACGATAAGATAGTCGGATCATTGCAAAAAGGCTGCGCCGACGTGGAAACCGCCTATGACTGGATCACCTTGGCATTGTTCGGGGGATTGATCGTTCTGTTTCTCGAACGTTCGAGCAAGGACGAACCGACCGATCATCTCTGGCAATATATCATTCCTGCGATCGGTTGCGCCATCGCCAATTACGCCGGCAATCATGGACAAACCCTGGTCGCAATTGCGATCATTGTCGGCGTGATCGGCTATATCCATGTCGTGCTGAAGCCGTCCGACCTTTGGCAGAATCGCTAGCGGTCTTACGCCACGCCGATCAGTAATCGGCGCGCGGCGGGTGGCGCCGACCGGACCATCTGGGCGGCAAAGCCCATCAGGTCGGCCCGCGCGCTCGCCATGTCGGGGGCGAGCGTCGACACCCGGACCAGAATGCCGTCGGGAATGACTCCGTCGAAATTGGCGCGCAACACTGCCACCCGCTGGTCGAGCCAGCTCGTTGGGAAGAAGCCGCCGACCCGCGTCCAATAGAGCACCTGCTCGGTCCGGCTGACGCCATCGGCCGAGAAGACGTTGGCAGGGATATTGCCATCTACACCGTTCGGTACATTCTCCACGACCGTCGGTGACAGGCGATAGCCACCTGCAGGATAGCAGACCTCCGGCCTATGAACCTGCAGCATGCCGTCCTGCACATTGCTATAGGCGACCAGCAGCATGACGGGCAACCGGTCGGGCGCGACATAGGTCCGCGTAACGAGGCCGCTGTACAGCGCATCGGACAGGGCATCAGGCGGCGGCAGCACGAGACCCGAGGAATCCTTGTACGTCCAGTCGCCGATTTGCGTCGGGATCAACTTGTCCAGCACCTCCTTGCCGACACGCGCGGCGCCCGGCCTGGGCTGGCGCGCCATCGCAACCCCGCCCACGCCGAGCAGGGCGGCGCCGATCATCATGCTGCGTCGATTGATCGGGGATGAGGCCATGGTCATGCCGTCTTTCGGGTGATGAGGCGTCGCCAGATCGGTTCGAGCACGCTGTCGATGGCGAAGATCGTCAGCAGCGCAATGCTGAACATCGTCAGGCCGGCGAAATTGTGCAGGAAGCCCTGCGCCATTGCATCGCCAGCATGATAGGTCAGCAGGATCAGGATCAGCACGCGCACGAAATTGGTGAAGATCGCGACCGGCAGGATGAACAGCGTCAGCAGCAGCGCATAACGCCAGTCCGCCTGATGGCGCATATAGACGTAAAAGAGCGAGATCGCGGTCAGGGCGACGATCGAGTTGAGCCCCGAACAGGCCGCCGCCACGAGCAGCTGGAACTGGCCGACCTGGATGACCACGCCGGCGCTGCCGATCGGGTAGCCTAACTGGTAAAGAAGCGCGACCGCGGCATGCGAGATGCCGGTCTTGAGCGACCCGGTCATCGCGGCGACCAGCGTGTCGGGCAGCGGAAACATAAAGGCGAGATAAAGCAGGGGGAACCACAACCGCCGCATTGCCGGCAGGCCGATCAGTGCATAGATCGTCACCAGCACGACCCCGTACATCAGATATCCCTGGATTTCGACGATCTGCGCGATCCGCGACACCAGGTAGAGCGGCAGGGTGACGATCAGCCCGATCGCCGCGAACAGCGCCGGAGGCGGCTCGACCAGCGGCCGCGCCTCCGGCCACAGCCGCCGGAGCAGCCACAATCCGGTGAACAGCACGATCGGCCCATGAGCGCCGGATTCCGTGCTCCAGCTGACCCGGGCGACGAAGGTCATCGTCGGGATGACGACCAGCGCGAGGCCGGCGAGCAAGATCAAGGGTGCAAATGCGCTGAAACCGCCTTTGCGATCCGACAATGCCAAGGTCGCCATCACTCTTTACCCCGACCCCGGACCGATTGTGCCGGCTATAAAGCCCGGCTTCCGTTCGGGGCTTAGCATGGGGCCCGACACCGGCCAAGCGCACAGCGGGCGGGCCGATCGCCGCGTCCCAATTCAGAACTCTTGCGTCCGGCGTTAAAATGTAGCCCCGCCTCGCACTTGCGACAGCGCGAGGCCGTGCCGGTGCCGCGCCGGGAAGCGACAGGCCCGGGAAGCGACAGGCTATGTAACCTGAATTTCATGGTTCTGCGTGCAAGCCTGCGCGGAGAAGGTGCTTGCTTCGCCTCCGGGTCACGGTCACGGCACGGCACGGCACGGCACGCATGCCCAAGGGAATGGTTAAATATGGCACGACAATATGGCACTCGGAAGCGCGTGATGGTGACGGGTGGAGCCGGCTTTCTCGGTTCTCACCTGATCGACCGGCTGATCGAACGCGGCGACGACGTGATGTGCCTCGACAATCTGTTCACAGGCACCAAGCAGAATATCGCCCATCTGCAAGGCCATGAGCGGTTCGAGTTCCTGCGCCACGACGTGACGATCCCGCTTTATGTCGAGGTCGACGAAATCTACAATCTCGCCTGCCCCGCCTCGCCGATCCATTACCAGCACGACCCGGTGCAGACGACCAAGACCAGCGTTCACGGCGCGATCAACATGCTCGGCCTTGCCAAGCGG
>Ga0160428_1000333_pt1 | contig 55253 bp, 51 predicted proteins | sample SolpanmetagenomM_FD_108198 | JGI IMG/M metagenome (GOLD analysis project Ga0160428, IMG submission 108198) | Solar panel surface microbial communities from Lawrence Berkeley National Laboratory, California, USA - M | ecosystem: Engineered > Built environment > Solar panel > Unclassified ... | reverse complement strand
TATTTCCGGTCGGTTTAACCCCCTCTCTCGCATGAGTGAAGTAGTAGAAAAGAAAGCCCCTGCCGACTACTCGGCCGATAGCATTCAGGTGCTGGAAGGGCTGGAGGCGGTGCGCAAGCGCCCGAGCATGTACATCGGCGACACGGGTATCAAGGGCCTCCACCACCTGGTGTGGGAAGTAGTCGATAACTCCATTGATGAGGCCCTGGCGGGCCACTGCGACCTGATTCAGGTTACGATAAACGAAAACAACTCGATTACCGTCCGCGACAACGGCCGGGGTATTCCCGTCGATTTTCACGCCAAGGAGGGCCGCTCGGCCCTCGAAGTGGTGCTCACGGTGCTGCACGCCGGCGGTAAGTTCGACAAGGACTCGTACAAGGTTTCAGGTGGCTTGCACGGCGTGGGCGTGAGCTGCGTGAACGCGCTCAGCACCGAGCTGAAAGTGACGGTGCGCCGCAAAGGCCACGTGTATGAGCAGGAGTACAGCATCGGCGCGCCGCTGTACCCGGTAAAGGAAATTGGGGACACCGACGAGCACGGCACGCAGGTGCAGTTTCTGCCCGACCCCACCATCTTCGCCGATACTGAGTATCGTTACGCCACCATCGCCAGCCGCCTGCGCGACTTGTCGTTCCTGAACAAGGGTATTCGCATCACGCTGACCGACCGCCGCGACCGGCCCGTGGGCGACGCGGCCGTGGGCCACGTCGATGCCGAGGGCTTCCGCTACGAGGAGTTTTACTCGGAAGGCGGCCTGCGCGACTTCGTGCAGTACCTCGACGGTACCGAGCGGCCCTCGCTGCTCGCCGAGCCCATTTACGTGGAGAGCGAGAAGGGCGGCACGCCCGTGGAGGTGGCCTTGCAGTACAATACCTCGTACCAGGAAAACGTCTATTCGTACGTCAACAACATCAACACCATCGAGGGTGGCACGCACGTGGGCGGCTTCCGCTCGGCCGTGACGCGGGTGCTGAAGGCGTACGGCGACAAGAAGCAGCTGTTTGAGAAGGCCAAGGTAGAAATCACCGGCGATGACTTCCGCGAGGGCCTCACGGCCGTTATTTCGGTGAAAGTGGCCGAGCCGCAGTTCGAAGGCCAGACCAAGACCAAGCTGGGCAACTCCGAGGTGAGCGGCGCAGTAAACACCGTAGTAGGCGAAATCCTGACGCAGTACCTGGAGGAGAACCCTAACCAGGCCAACCGCATCATGGACAAGGTGATACTGGCCGCCAAGGCCCGCATCGCTGCCCGTAAGGCCAAGGATATGGTGCAGCGCAAAAACGTGCTGGGCTCCAACTCCTTGCCCGGCAAGCTGGCCGACTGCTCCGACTCGGACCCCGAGGTGTGCGAATTGTACCTCGTGGAAGGTGACTCGGCCGGCGGCACCGCCAAGCAGGGCCGCAACCGGGCGTTCCAGGCCATTTTGCCGCTGCGCGGTAAAATCCTGAACGTGGAAAAGGCGCAGGAGCACAAAATCCTGGAAAACGAGGAAATCAAGAACATGATTACCGCGCTCGGCGTTACGTTCAACGAGCGCAAGTCGCTGGCCTTCGGCACCGACGACGATGGCAACGAGACCGGCCCGCTGAACTTCAGCAAGCTGCGCTACCACAAAATCATCATCATGACCGATGCTGATATCGACGGCTCACACATTCGCACGCTCATCCTCACGTTCTTCTTCCGCTACATGCGGCAGCTCGTCGACCAGGGCAATATTTACATCGCCCTGCCGCCGCTCTACCTCGTGAAGCGCGGTAAGGAGGAGCGCTACTGCTGGACCGAGGACGACCGCGCCGCCGCTACCGAGGAGCTCGGCCGCGGCAAGCCCGAAACCGTGAACGTGCAACGCTACAAAGGCCTCGGCGAAATGAACGCCGAGCAGCTCTGGACCACCACCATGCAGCCCGAAACCCGCACCCTGAAGCAGGTAACGGTGGAGTCGGCCGCCGAGTCGGACCACTTGTTCTCGATGCTGATGGGCGACGAAGTGGCCCCGCGCCGCGACTTCATCGAGCAGAATGCCAAGTACGCCAAACTCGACGTCTAGACCGCAGATTTAACGGATTAAACGGATTTCGCCGATACGCCCGCCTGCCTGCGGCGGCGGGCTGACTACTCGGACGTGAAGAAGGCTACCCGACTGGGTAGCCTTCTTTTTTGTTGGTACGTCCGCATAGTCAGCCCGCCGCCGCAGGCAGGCGGGCGTATCGGCGAAATCCGTTTAATCCGTTAAATCTGCGGTCTAGTAGTCAGTGCGGTCTTGTTTGTCGGCCCAGGCTTGGAAAGAGACGAGCGCCTCGTCGCGCAGGAACTGCTGCATGGGCAATTGGCGCTGGTCGAGGGGCTTCTCGATTTCGTCGTAGATAAACTGGTCGTCGAAGCCGATGGCGGCGGCGTCGGCCTTGGTATTGGCATAGAACACCCTGGCCGGCCGGGCCCAGTAGATGGCGCCCAGGCACATGGGGCAGGGCTCGCAGCTGGTGTAGAGGTCGCAGCCGTCGAGCTGGTGGCTGCCCAGCGCCTGGCAGGCCTTGCGGATGGCATCGACCTCGGCGTGGCAGGTGGGGTCGTTGGTGCTGGTGACCTGGTTGAAGCCGCGGGCGATAATCTGGCCGTTTTTAACCACGACTGCGCCGAAGGGCCCGCCGCGGCCAGCCTGCATGTTGACGAGGGAAAGCTCGATGGCTTCGCGCATGAAAGCGGGGTCGGGAGTAGAATCGGGCGAAATGAAATTTTTCACGAATTGATAATCAGGTTTTTAGTGGAAGAGTATAAGAATTATTGGGAAGAGCCGGAATCTTTTGGCCGCTCGGTTGTTCTACCTACGTGAAAGAATAGTTTTTTAAGGTGTTTTGGTTGGAAAGGCGAATGGCTCTGCTATTCGCCTTTTTTCATGCCCGATTCCCAGGCTGGCCGGGGCGCGGTGCGGCCAGGCAGCCTAACTTGCACCGGGGCGTCTATGGGGCGAAATTAAGGAATGCGCCCCGACCGCTGATGCGACAACTTTCTACGCTAGTGCTTGTGCTGGCCGCCGGTGGTGCCGGCGCCCAATCGTTTACCCCCGCCGAGGTGGCCCGCTGGCAGCAGCAGGCCCAGCGCGTGCAAATAGTGCGCGATACCTGGGGCGTGCCCCACATCACGGGTAAAACCGATGCCGACGCGGTTTTTGGCTTGCTGTACACGCAGTGCGAGGATGACTTTGCGCGGGTCGAGGACAACTACCTCACGGCGCTGGGCCGGCAGGCCGAGGTGCAGGGCGAGGGCGCCCTGTACGAAGACTTGCGCCAGCGGCTGTTTCTGGATTCGGCGCGGGCCGTGGGCATTTACCAGCGCAGCCCGCGCTGGATGAAAGACCTGCTGCACGCCTTTGCCGACGGCACCAATTACTACCTGGCCACGCACCCCACCGTGAAGCCCCGGCTGCTGCACCGCTTTCAGCCCTGGATGCCGCTGCTCTTTAGCGAGGGCAGCATTGGGGGCAACGTGAGCGTGGTGCCGCTGGAGCGGCTCAAGGCGTTCTACAGCCAGCCCAGGAAAACCTCGTGGCAGGCGCCTTTTCCGAAGGCGGACCCGCGGCGGGCCGACGACGAGCCGGTGGGCTCCAATGGGTTTGCCATCGGCCCCGGCAAGAGCGCCAGCGGGCACCCGCTGCTGCTCATCAACCCGCACACCTCGTTCTATTTCCGCTCGGAGGTGCAGCTGACCAGCGCCGCTGGCCTCAATGCCTACGGCGCCGTGACGTGGGGGCAATTTTTTATCTATCAGGGCTTTAATGAGAAATGCGGCTGGATGCACACCTCCAGCCAGGCCGACTCGATGGACGAGTATTTCGAAACGGTGACGAGCCAGCCCGACGGCACGTACACGTATCTCTACGATGGCCAGCAGCGGCCGCTGGCCACCGACACGCTGAGCCTGGTATATAGCAAAAACGGCCAGCGGCTGCGGCGCACCTTCACCACCTACCGCACGCCGCACGGCCCGGTGGTGGGCCAACAGGGCAGCAAGTGGGTGACCGTGAAGATGATGGACACCCCGCTCGAAGCCCTGGAGCAGAGCTACCTGCGCACTAAGGCCCACGACTACGCCAGCTTTCGGGAGGTGATGCGCCTGAACGGCAACGCCTCGAACAACACCGTTTTTGCCGATAACACGGGCACCATTGCCTACTGGCACGGCAATTTTATGCCCCGCCGCCCGGCCGGCTACGACTGGGCCCAGCCCGTGGATGGCAGCACCAAGGCCACCGAGTGGCAGGGCCTGCACAAGGTAGAAGAGCTGGTGCAGGTGAAAAACCCGGCCAGCGGCTTTATCCAGAACTGCAACTCGACGCCCTACACCGTGGCGGGGCCGGCCGCTAGCCCCGCGCGCCTGAGCTACCCGCCCTACATGGCCCCCGACGCCGAGAACTACCGGGGAATCAACGCGGTGCGGGTGCTGAGCCGCAAGCAGTCGTTTACGCTCGATACGCTCATTGCCGCCGCCAACGACCCGCACCTGGCGGGCTTCGAGGAGCTGCTGCCGGCGCTGTTTAATGATTACCAACTGACCATTGACGCGCCCGGCGGCACGGCGCCCGAGGGCGTGGCCGCCGCCCTGGACGTGCTGCGCGGCTGGGACCTGAACTACCGCGCTACCTCGGTGGCCCAGACCCTGGCCATTTACTGGGCCGAGCGCTTGCAACGGCTGGCGCGCACCCGCCAGCCCGCCGGCCAAAGCCTGAGCTACCTGGCCTTTACGCAGTTCGTCATCGCCCACACCTCGCCCGAGGAAAAGCTCACGGCCCTGGCCGAAACCCAGGCCAAGCTCACCCGCGACTTTGGCTCCTGGCAGGTGCCGTGGGGCGAAGTGAACCGCTACCAGCGCCTGACCGGGCAAGTGAACGAAACGTTTGATGACCAGCAGGCCAGCCGGCCGGTGGCCTTCACGTCGTCGGCCTGGGGCTCGCTGGCGGCGTTCGGGGCGCACACTTACCCCGGCACCAAGCGCCGCTACGGCAGCGTGGGCAACAGCTTCGTGGCGGTGGTCGAGTTTGGGCCCCGCGTGGTGGCCCGCTCCGTAGTGACGGGCGGCCAGGCTAGCCGGCCCGCTTCGCCGCACTTCACCGACCAGGCCGCGCTCTACTGCGAGGGCCAGTTTAAGGACGTATGGTTTTACCCCGAAGACGTGCAGCGGCACGTGGAGCGGCAGTACCACCCCGGCCAGTAGCGGCGGGCCGCGGGCGGTGCCCAGGCACGGGGCAGCCAGCGGCCCGCCGTGGAGGTAGGGGCGGAACTTAGGCGCGGGCAGGGCGGCAAGTCGCTGCTGGCCTTTTTCAAGTCGGATGCTACTCGCGGGCGTACGCTTGGCAAGGGGCGGCTCCTTTGGCCCTTGCCGGGCGTGCGCCCGAGCGAGCGGGAGGGGGTTTGCGGCGGTGAGTAGCTAGCCAACCGCCGGGCGAACGAGACTACCTATGCCAGGGCGGCGAGGTAAGCCAGGGCTTCCTCCACTAGCTGAAACGTGCGGTAGCGCAGCGACGCCTGGGAGGCGCGCATGGACATTTCCAGAAAGGAGAGGCGCGCCACTACGTTCTCGGGCAGCACGATAACGCCGGTTAGGGGGTTGGGGTGAGGCACGATGCCGGTGAGCCACTGGCTGGCAAACCACTGCTTTTCATCGGCCGAATAAGGCGTCATCTGCCGGTTATCGGACAGAAACCGGTGCCAGTTGCGGGCCAGCAGCCGCCGCCCGAGGTGCGTGAGCAGGGCGGCCAGGTCGCCGGGCTGCCGCTTGCTGGGCAGGTAGCGCAGTTCGGCATAGCCCTCGCGGGTGTGCTCTAGCACCAGCCCGGCCGGGCTCTGAAAAAAGATTAGGGAAGAGTCCATCGGCCGGCAAAGCTACTTCGCCGGCTGCGGCAATGTGCAGCCGCTGGCAACGCACGGGGGCTATGGCAGCTACCCACACTTACAGAAAGCTCCAGCATACGCAGGGGCTCCTCCCCTACTCGCGAGCACATTCACCCCAAGGCATTCGGCGCGCAGCCGCTAGCTTTAGGGCTTCACGCGCCCTCTTATCCTGTGCTCAACTACTTGCTTTGCGCGCTGCTGCTCACGGCAGCGGCTCCTTCCTTTGCCCAAACCGTGCCGGGCACGGCGCCAGGCCAGCCCAAGCAATATTGCCGGCTTTTTATCAACCTGCGAAGCCTGACAAGCCAGGCTCTTGCCATTAATATGATGTACGGGCAAGAGTCTAAAAAAGCGCCCGTTACCGACGGCCGGCTGGCTGCCGAGGCGGCCCGGGTAGCAGAGTTTGACACCGAGGCGCAGGCGTTTAACTACCTCAGCAGCCAAGGCTGGGAGTTGGTAGGCTATCAGGTGCAACCTGGGCCCTACGTGAGTGCGCTATTTCAGCGGACTATTCGGTAGCTAGCGGCATTGGCACCCAGCGCTTGAATAGAAGCTTTTCACCTCTGCGAATGGCGTGGGCAGCGAGGCTTTTCCCCTGCTCGCGGGCCTAGCGTAGAGCTTAGCCCTTAGCGCCAACCAGATAGCTCAGTGATAACTGGAAGGAGCGGTTGTAGTTGGCGGCTTCCCGGTAGCGCGTGCCATCGTAGCTCTCAAAAGATGAGGCCAGGTTGCGCAGCCCCAGGCTGTAGCCGGCCTGCACCTGCCAGCTCTGCAACCGGTAGCCTACTCCTGCTTGCAAGCCAGCATCGAGGCGCTGCGAGTAGCGGTTAGCCGGGTAAGAAAACACATCGCCCGGCTCTATCTGACCGCTGTATTCGCTGTCGTAGGCAGGCCCGCCCAGATAGCCCTGCGCGTGCACCTGCCGCTGGTAGTTGCCCCCGACGAGCAGCCCCAGGTAGGGCCCGGCAAAGACTTGTAGCCCCTGCCCGGCTTTCCCCAGCGTGTAGGCTACGTTCAGGGGCAGCGTCAGGTAGTTGAGGCGCACGGTCTCCTCGTAGGTGACGGGGGTGTCGAACGAAACCAGGCTGCCGTGCGCCCGATAGCCTTTCTGGGAGAACAGCAAGCTGGGCTGCACGGCAAAATGCCCCAGTTGGAGGTTTCCTGTCAGGCCGGCCTCAAACCCGACGTGCGTGGAAGTTTCGACATAGGTGAAACGGGCCGTAGAGGCGCTCAGGCCCAGGCGGGGGCCGAAACTGCAGGTGACCTGGGCATGGGCAGTAGCCGTTAGCAACAGGCTACCCGCGAGCAGGGGCAGCAGTGTAGTAGTTTTCATACCTAGCAGGATACCTGCGCGTGCGCAAGGGTTGCATTTAACACGCGCACAGCTTATTAGGCAAAAAACAACCCCGACGCCCAGTGGCAGTTGACACCCAGCGCCCCGGCAGCCGAGAACTAAGCTTGTGGCAACAGCAACGGCGTAGCGTCTCCCAAGCTGCGTTAAGCGTGAAAACTCTTACGCTTTTCGGCATAGCGCGTAAGCAACCAGAAGTAGGAACACGACCCACTGGCCCTCACCCTCAGCTTCAGCGGCCGCAAGCCGCTGGCAGTGACGAGGCCCTGCGTATACACGCGCAACACATTGAGCAGCCGCAGCGGCTGCCCACAATTGCCGGGCTGGCCGCTACTACCGACAAGATGGCTGAGGTGGCGGCAATCGATACCGACGCGGCTGCTCAGCAGCAGCAGGCAGCGTTTACCCTGCCCACCCAGCACCTGCACGACTACCTGACCCAGAAGCGGCGAGATGGAAGCCAGTGTAGCCGCCCCCTACAGAGGTCGAGATTTCACTACTAAAGGTGAGGTTTTGAGTGGTTGTTGAGTACTGCGCTGGGGGCAGTAATTAAAAAGCCCGCTCAGATTCATTCTGAGCGAACTTTTAGTAGAGAAGGGGATATTGGCTTCCTGGCGGGGCATAGGCGGCTACCGCACGTTACCAGGCCCTACGAGCCCCTGGAGCAAGGTGCGCACCCTCGCGATGGGCGCGCACCGCATTACTACGCGCACGGAGCGCGCCGCTCCCACCCCGACCGGGAGGTAGATGGGCCGCTGGCCGGTGCTGGCCACTTTGCTGCGGAGGTAGTAGCGAAGGTTGAGCTCGGACATGGGCGGGCGGTAAGTGGCCGGCCAAGGTAGCGCCGGGTGGTAGTAGTGTTAGCAGCAAAAATTTCGGCGGTGAGCTGTTATCCCAATAGGCTAGGGTAGCTGGCGCAGCCAGGTAGTGGCCTCCTTTTCATTCTCAAAGAGGCGGTACGTGAGCGAGGCCGCCTGGGCTTCGTGCATGATTTGGCTCATGGAGAGCCGGGCAAACACGTCGTGGGCAACCAGAATGGCCCCGTAAAGGCCCCCGTCCCGCTGCTGGGGGCCATCGAGCCAGTACTCGACTATCCACTTGCTTTCCTCTTCGGTGAAGGGCACCATCAGGCGCTGGTCACCCAGCAGCTTGTGCCAGTTATTGCGGCGTAGTAAAATACCGGTGTGGGTCAGCAGGGCTTGCAAGTCGGTAAACTTGCGCTTGCCGGCATGGTACTGGAAAACCACGTAGTGGTCGGGGTGCTCGAGCAGACGCCCGGCCGCGTTTTCGAAATAGAGGGAGAGGCTAGCGGAATACATGAGGACAGCTGGTAGGCCAGCGCAGAAAGCGAGGGTAGCTAGCCAACAAAATCAGGGCCAGCCGCAGCCCTTAGAAAATGCATTAAGCTGGCAGGACACTTTTAGCTCTTGGCTACCAACGAAAAAAAATAGCATAGAAAAGCCCCGTAGTGAGCGGGGCTTTTCAATCCGCTGCGTGCAACGCCCCACTAGCCGAAACCCTGTAAATAGGGTTTTGACGTAGCTTGCAGCCCTTTAATTGTGTACTTCTCCCATGTCTACCGACCTTACCAACGGCTTCGGCAAAGTTTACCTCCGCATTACCTATGACCCGTCCAACCAGTGGGTGCACAATGACTGGATAGGCTACCAGACCTACGTGGGCATCGTGGCGGGGGCCGATGCCTGCCTGGGGCCGCTGGTCGAAAACACCTGCGCCTACCTGCTCAACGACAACCGCCAGGTTATCGGCCCCTGGGACCACGCCGTGGAGTGGATTGTGACCAGCTGGGCCCCGCGCGCCATTGCCGCTGGGCTGACGCATTTTGCCAACATCGTGAGTCCCGAGTCGCTGGCGGCTACCTCGGCGCAGTCGATGGCGCTGGGCCTGAATGGCCAGTTGCAGATGGCCTTGTTTAGCGACGTAGAAAAGGCCAAGCAGTGGCTGCGGGATGCTCAGCGGGCTAGTAGCCCGAATTAAATAAGCCCCGTGGTGCGCAGGGCTTTCTGGCATTATAACCACGCAGCCAAGCGCGCTTATTGGTAGACGCACACGGCTAGCTCATTCCCGGCCGGGTCCGTGAAATGAAAGCGCCGCCCCCCTGGAAAGGAGAAGGCTGGCGTACTGATGACTCCGCCGGCAGCCTCTACTGCCGCCTGCGTGGCTCTGAGGTCGTAGGCCGTCAACACGACGAGCGGGCAGCGGCCCTGCACGCCCTCAGCGCGGTAAAAGCCCCCGCAGAACGGGCCATCGGCAAAGCTTACGTAGTCGGGGCCGTAGTCCTGAAACACCCAGCCAAATGCCTGCTCGTAGAAGTGCTTGGTGGCCGCAAGGTCGGCGGCGGAAACTCGACGTAGATGATGGAATGGTTGAGCAGCTGGCTCATGGCGTGCGAGAAGTAGGTGAGCCGCGAAGCTACGTCAACTATTATAATTAGCAAATACGCACGCCTGCTTTGCTAACTAAAAAGGCAAGCTACTTAGAGCGCAGTACGTTCTTGCAGGCTGCGGCTTCCAGCAGTAGGCGCCTCAACCTGCGGCATAGCAAAAGCCCCGTGGTGAGCGAAATCTTCTCTCCCACGCGCGGGGTGGGCTTGGTGTGCATTTCACCCCCCAGCAGCATCTACTGGCTGCTGACCGACTTGGAAGGCACACCTCCGCTCCAACTATGCGATTTATTACTTCCTGCTGCCTACTGGCTACCCTGGCCGCAACGACGGCCCTGGCCCAAACACACCCCAAGAAGAAGCCTGCTCGTAAGCCAGGGCTAGTGCGCAAACAGGTGATTGAAGCACCTGATTTAGAACCAATTCGATGGATGAGTGACGGGCGCGCTCCTAGTGATGCATCAACCCAAGCCGTTCAGCCGGCCACTACTAAGGTCTACACCTACGTGGAGCAGATGCCGCTCCTGAACGGGCAACAAGCGTATCTGGCTAGTGCGGCCGCTATCAGCCACGCCGTAGTGGTACCCGCGAACGCCCCCACTGGCCGCGTGTACGTGCAGTTTATCGTTACGCAAGAAGGTCAGGTTAGCCACTCCCATATTGTGAAGGGCCTGCGGGCTGACCTGGATTCGGCCGTGGTGGCGGCCACGCGCCAACTTTCCCGCTTTACCCCTGGCAAGCAAAGCAACCAGCCGGTGGCAGTTGTCATCACGGTCGGGGTGGCGTTTCCGGTGGCGCAGCCGTGAGCTGCGGCTTTGTGCCCGGAGCCTCGTGGAAGGGGCAGGCGGCGAGCTACAGCCGCACGTCGAATTTTCCATCCGGCATACAGAGCAGCCTCCCCGTGGCCGCCTCGCGGGCCGTCGTGCCGGTGGTAGCAGGGGCTTCTCCGCTACTCGTGGGGCCTAGCTCCTCTTCAGGGCATAGAACCCTAGCGCCAAGGGGCGACTAGCCAGAAGAAGGGCGCCGTGGTGGGTGTTCGTGCTCGTGGGCCTGGCCAGCATCGCCGGCTGGGAGTGGCTCAGCCACCGAGTGCCGCTTGAGTGGCCGCGCTGGCGGGCGAGATGGCACGCACTAGTATGTGCATTGTAAATCAAGTATTTATACGCTGTCATCTACCCAAGCCAAGTTGTTCCTTTGTGCTGCTTCTGGCTTGCAGAGCGGGCGGATGCCGAAAAGCCCCTACAGCGTAGGCACACTTTAGTCGCGCATGGTGAGCGGGTCCACCTTCATCTTGGCTAGCAGCGCGCCGTAGGTGTGGCGGGCCGTGTGGGTGGAGGACGCCTGCCACTTGGGCAGGATGGTTTCGTGCTTGACGGTACCCTTGTAGCGCACCCGCACGAAGGGCGCGCCGATGCCGGCCTCGCGCAGCATCTGCTTGATGAGGTTGCCGGTTTGCTGGCGGCTGATGACGGGCAGGGCCGGCCCGGTGAGCCAGTCGTGGTACTTGTCGAGAATCTCTTGCAGCAGGGCCACGATGGGAATCTGCACGGCGGCGCGGGTTTTCTGCTGGTCGAGGGCAATGTGGTTGACCGCCGTGCCGGCCTTGATGTGGGGAGGGCTACTGTATCCGAGTAGCGCAGCCCGCACAGGCAGCGGGCCACGAACACGTCTTTCTACCGCAGCAGGCTGACCTGGCTAGCCGGGGGCTGCCAGGCGTGCAGCCGCTGCACCTCCTCCCAGGTGAGGTAGCACTTCTTGGCCTCGTGGGCGTAGCCGTTCTTGATGAACTTAGTGGGCAGGCCGGCGTGGGCCACGAGGTTGCGCAGCATGTTGATATGCTGGTGAATGGTGTTGTTGAAGAGCGGCGTGTGGCGCACCAAAAAGGAGGTGTAGCGCTTGGCCCACGGCTCGTCCACGGCGGCCGGGGCTACGTGCGGGTCGAAGCGCTCCATCCAGTCTACGTACTGCTTGCTGCGGTCGAGGCAGGCCTTGGCCAGGTGGGCGCCGTTGTCGGCCTGCCAGGCGGCCAGCACGGTGCGCATGGGCTGCTGGGCCAGCGGCAGGCTACTGGGCGCGGGCGCTACCGGGGCGGGCAGCGCCTTGGCCGGGCGCCCGGCCAGGGCCGTTACGGCGGCCTTGAGCAAGGGAGCCAGGGCGGCGTTGCTGAGCTGGCCGGCGTCTTCGAGGCGGCGGCAGGCCTTGGCCACAGCCTACTTCAACTCGTCGAGCTGAAGTAGGCCGGGTGGGCCGCGTAGCCGGTGGCCTGGCGCACGGGGCGCTTCTCCCCTACTCCTACCAAGAGGTAGATGACCCGGTGACCAGTAGCGGCGGCCACGCTGTGCAGGAAGAAACGGATTTTGGGCTTGGGCATGGCGCAGGCGGTAAGTGGCCTGCCAAGTTAGCACCGGGTGCTAGTAGTGTTAGTACCAAAAAACCCTGGTAAGCGGGGCCACTCAGGCGCTGGCTTAGCTGCGCGCTACCGAAGCGGGCCAGCGATACCTCTCCCTTGCGCAAAGTTTTTTTGGCTTAGGGTTGCGCTTTTCCCGCCAGGCACGTACTTGCGGCTCATGGAGCATTCCTTTACGACCGACCCCCGCGACGCCAGCACTTGTAAAATAGTGTATGAGGAAAACAATAATTGGCTACGGGCCACCTGGAGCGGCTTCATAGACACCTTGGAGGCTAACAAAGGTGCGGAGTCCTACCTGCACTACGCCGCCCAAAGCGGCTGCACCTACCTGCTCAACGACAACAGCCGGCTGCGGGGGCCGTGGTTTGACAGCCTGGACTGGCTGGCGCAGGTGTGGCTGCCGCAAGCCACCACTCTGGGCCTGCGAGCCGTGGCGCACGTCGTGCAGGCCGACCAGCAGTCCGACACGCTGACCAGCCAGCTACCCCTCATACTGCCCTTCGACCTACAGGTGTTTTATAGCCCGGCTGATGCCGAGCACTGGCTGCGCCAGCAAAGCCGCCCCCAGTAGGCTAACTCGGCCGGCAGCTGGCGCGAAACTGCGCGGCCTCGGCCGGCCCGAACTGCGCGAGCAGTTGCTGGGCCTCCGCCGGTGAGGCGACGGGCTTTTCCAAGTAATCGATGCCAAAATCGCGCAAGCCACCGTGCGGGGAGGAAGGGGGGAACGTGGCCACTATCAGAATGACGGGGCACGGCTTGCCGGAGGCAGGGTCGAGGCCGAGGGTATAGAGGGCGCCCACCTCGCCATCGGCAAACGCGAAGCGCTTGGCCACCTCGTGCGGAAAGCGGGAGGTTAGTATCCCATCGAGGAAGGCAGCGCGCGTGGGGATGGGGGCAGACATGGGAAGCTAAGGAACGGGCCAACTTAGTGGCGGGCGTTATACGCGACGGCTAGCGCAGTAGATGCCTGCTTGCTTAATTTCTGGCCTGCTGGGCGTTGCCGTGCGCTTTGCGTACAAGTACGGCATAGAAAAGCCCCGTGGGGAGCGGGGCTTTCCGGGCGTGCGGTACTAGGCTACGCCTTATTCTGCCAGGAGGGCGCGCAAGTCGGCCAGGCGCCGCAGCACCAGGTGCAGCACCTCTTCGGGCACGGGACTAAGCGCGCCGTAGCGCGTGAGCAGGTAGCGCACCAGCGCCGCCAGCGCGTGCACCTCGTCGTGCAGCTTGGGCCGCAGCCGCTGCCAGTTGGGCTCCCCTAGCACGGGGGTCGTGTGGTAGTGATGACGCGTCACGATGGCCTGGCTCACCGTATCGGCCAGGTCCTGGAGCACGCGCTGCTCTTCGGCCGTGAATTCGCGGGGCTGCTGGTCGAGCAGGCACAGGGTGCCGATGCTGTGCCCATTGGCCATGCGCACCGGGGCGGCGGCGTAAAAGCGAATGCCCTGGGCCAGAGTAGCCTGAATGGCCACCGCATCGACGCAGGGCTGGGGCGCCGCCGCCAGGTCGTGGTACACCACCACGCGGTTGTGCGCAACTACCGTGGAGCACAGTATTTCGGCGCGGGGCTGCGGCAGGGCGCCGGGCAGGCCAAAGTAGGCCGCGGGACTGACTTGGTCTGCCTCCACCAAGTTGAAGAGGGAAATGGGCAAGCTGAAGATGCGCGCGGCCAGGCTCACCAATTCGTCGAATACGTCTTCGCGCAAAAAGGGCAGTACATCGTAGTGGTGCAAGGAGGCTAGGCGGGCGGCTTCCGATGCGGGGGCAAGAGGGGTAACTAGCATTTAAGACAACTGGAACTAAGTATAATACAATCAAATAGAAGACAAGAATTTTCTGACTCCAAATATAGAAAAAAGCCCCGTGGTGAGGGGGCTTCTCCCTTACTCGCGGGGCCTAGCGGGTGGTGGGTTTGCAGGTGCTACTGCGGGCGCTGCCGCTGCTGGGGTGACCTATTCAGCCAAAAATCTAACACCTGCTCCTTGGGCATCTCCACCCTATTGGTAAAGGCGTTGTACCTGCGAGTTGATTGCAACGGGGAGAAAATGACCCTTCCCCTGTTAGAATCAGGCGAAAACTCAAGGGAGAGGACGCGATGCCAGATGGAATCGCTTAGTTGCGCTAGCGTCGGCTGAGGCCAGAAATCGAAGTCTTGCGTCGGGGGGTATGCCAGGCTGATGTCGCCCATATTGTAGTCGAAGCCCCCGCTGGCCACGTGCAGCTCCGTGACACCATAGTAAGTCGGTCCTTGCTTCCAGAAGGAAGGCTGCTCTACGTAATCCCGATACGCTACCTTGACAGTGAGGGGGTACTGCTCGTAGAGGGTGCCTTCATAATTTTGCCCTACCCACAGCGGGAAAATCAGGCCCAGGAGCAGCGCGTACAGCAGCAGGGGCCAGCGTAGCCGGGCTAGCCGCAGGTACGCCCCGGCTGCCACCCCGCTGAGCAGCAGCAGCCCGAACCACACCGGTTGCAACGCAGCTGATAAAGACCAGCGGCTGGAAGTTATCCAAAGCAACATCGTGAACAGAATAGGGGCGTTTACCAGCCAGTAGACTAGGCCTACTACCGGCCGCCAGCGATAGGCTCGCTCCTGCTGCTCTTCCTTACTGCCGTGCGCCAGGAAGAGGGCGGTCACCCACAGCAATAGGTAGTAGGCGAAGACAGTGGTAACCAGATAGCCCATAGAAAAGCCAAGTGTAAGGAGGAACCGCCGCCGGGCAAAAGCCCTGCCAGTTACAGCTCCGCCCCGGCGACCGGCGGCCGCCCTACGTGCCGGGGGTAGCGGGGGCTTCTCCCCTACTCACGGGGCCTAGCGGGTGCAAGAACTTAGGCCAGTACTGGCACTCGACGCATCCGCAACACGACTACCCCCGCTACCCAGCGCAGACCCGCCGACAGCAGCATAGTCGAAAATAGGCGCGCCCAAGGAATCGCAAAGCTGAACGAGGACTCATTGGTGGCATCGGCAGCGGATAACAGCAGCCCGGCATCCAGCACGCTCCAGCTAATTAAGACAATGGCGGCCACCGTGGGCAGCCGCCACCACGGCTGCCAGAGCACGGGCCGCAAGTGGTGGCGCCGCTCCAACAGCCGCAGCACCAGCAACCAGGCCAGCACATCCAGGCCGAAGGTCAGCAAGGGGCCTGCCAGAAGCCCCAACTGCGGCCCGGCCGTATCGAGCAGCCCGACCGGTAGCCAGGCAACGGGCAGCAGCAACAGCCCCACAAGGCCCGTGACGGCTAGCCCCACCCAGGTTAGGTAGGCACCGGGGGGCGCGGTGTTGCGGACCTGGGTAAGGCCGCCCAGCAGCAACGCCAGCGGCACCGGCACCGCATACAGGGGCAAGAGCGCCAGTTGCGCTACACTCCAGAGCACCTCCCGCGCATAGGCGTAATACAGCCACTGGTATCCTAGCAGCGCCAGGGCCAGCGCCACCTGCACGGCGGCCGGCCGGGGCCGCTGGCATCCCCAGACCACCAGGGCCAGCGGTAGCGCGAAAAAGAGGAAAAGCGTAAGTAGTAGGCGGGGGTCCATTGGGGGCGAAGATAGAAGAGACCCCGTGGTGAGCGGGGCGTCTTCTCGCCTCTCCTACTGTATACAAAGTATGCTCAGTATACAATGTATACTAAGCATACTTTGTGAACATGCCCAGCGCCCGGCTAGCTACGGCGGCCACCCCCAGCGCGCAGGCCCGCCGAAACCCCGGCCACGGCTAGGTACTCGTGCTGGGTGAAGGTCGATACAGCTTGTGTACATAATGTATTGGTTGTACAGAGCATTTCTCCGTCGCTCATGGGACTTAGTTAGGCACTTAAAGTAAAAAAAGTATATCACAAAGGGCACAAGTGATAAATTTGTGGTAATGCTAAATCCCACCTCAACAAAAATCGAACACTGCATTCATTTCCAAGCTTTTCTCACTTCTGCTGAACTGTCGAGTTTCCTACTCAACAATCGGCTTGACTGGGTAAGAGGTCCGCTTCCTCAGTTGGCGCATGTCAGGGTGATTGTAGAGGGCAGTACGACAGCAAAACCGCACCATATCACTACGCTTGCCTGCCTACTTGAAGAGTATAGGCAGGCTGGTATTACCATTTCTTTTGAGGATGGCGGCTCTATAGTGTATCCTTACTTAGAGGAAATCGGTTTTTTCACAAGGTGGGAACCCGGCTACACTTTCAGTACGGAATCACTACTGCTACCTGCTGATTCTAGGCCGTTCGTGCTCTGGCAGGTTCAGCGTGAAACATTAGATGCTTATATTCTCAGTGCGCACCAACACTATGCCAGCCATTTCTTTCGGGGAAAAGACTTGTCTTTTTTGGCTACATACCTAGCCGAGTTGTTCAACAACGTGCTAGACCACGCATTTGCAGGGGAGGCAACCGAACGTATTGCGTTCGCCTTTTTGCAGTATTACCCTAGCCGTGGCCGATTGTTTATCTCCGTCTCTGATTTTGGAACCGGTATCCCTACTTCAGTAAATCGTTTCCTGCAAAGCCAGGGCGAAAATCCTGTTACCCCAGCGGAGGCTGTCAAGTGGGCATTGAAACTACACTCTTCAGCCAAGTCGAAGCCTCACAACCGGGGTTGGGGCTTACACACTGTCAGTACTGGCATTGCGCTACTGCGAGGGCAGTTGGTTATTCAAACTTCACAAGCAGTTTACGCAGTGGTGCAAAGCGGCCAACAAAAATTATCTCGCTTGCCAGCCACACCGTTTCCAGGAACAACAGTTTCTATGACAATGTTTTATGATGAACTCGCTGATGCAGAAACTTCTGTCACGGACGAGGACGCGCCCTTGTTTTAAATAAACACGCCGTATACTTCTGCTGTTTATTTCCCAACCACCACCACTGACCCATGAGCACCACGGCCTCCACCAGCCCGGTTTTGACGGTACTCGCCCTCACTTCCGGCACCCTTTCCAACGCCGACGGCTATAAGCTGTTACTGGCCCTGAAAGCTGCGTTAGCTGAGCAGGGGGGCCCCGTTACGCTCGACCTTACCGATGTGGTTAGCTTTTCCAGCTCGTATCTAAACTCGTCGCTCGGCGCACTGTATGAAGAACTTGGCGCGGCCAGCTATAAGCGCCTTCGTTTGAGCAACTACAAGCCAGCCCAATTAAAACAGTTGAAGGAGTACATGGCTGATGTGGCTCAAACTCACGAAGCTGATTAGTAGGTCCTCTTCCTTTTAAATAGAAAAAGCCCCGCATTGACGGGGCTTTTTTGTTGGCCCAGCGCCCCGCTAGCTACGGCGGCCGCCCCAGCGCGCACGCCCGCCGGAACTCCGTGGCGAACGGGGCTTTTAGAATTATTCGATTGGCGTAGCGCTAGAGATGCCCATTGCCACGCTGGCTACCTCACCTGGCGCGGAAGTCTTGAGCTTGAAGTGGGTGGAGCCGTGTGGGTTCAATACCTCATACACCGGGTATTGCTCCATACCGATTTCAGTCTTCGTTTTAGAGTACCACGTCACCGTGAGCACGGGGTCTTTATAGGTGGCCATCGTGGCTTTACTTACGATGTCGCCCTCCAATACCAGTTGCCGGATGAGGTTGCGGCGGTAGGTGCCGTCCACGTCGAGGTACTCCTCGGGGGCACGCTGCTCCTGGGCCAGCAGCTCGGCGCGTAGCTCGGCCGCCGTTTTGGGACGCTCGATGGAGGCCGTGAGGCTACCCGTGCCGGAAGTACCATCGGTGTAGGCGGTGCCGGGTGAGCAGGCTTGCAGCAGTAGCGGCAGCAGCAGAATGCGTAGGTGTTTGGTCATAATATGCCCTGTATGAATGAACTAGAGGCACGAAAATAAGGCTGATTTTGAGCCTGCCAAATTACTACCTATGTTTAACCCCTCAATTACTTGAATGAGTTTACCTGCTATAGAAACTTACCACGGTTAGGGTGAACAAAACGAAGACGACAACCCAAAGACCTTGGCTTATGCATTATGATTTAGATGAAGAGGAGAACCCGTTCATTAGCATCTCAGACGAAGAGTATGCTGAAATGCAGGCGAAGGTCCAAAGAGCCAAGACCCAGCAGGCCAAGTTCAAATCTCTAGTAAATCAGCGGCCTATCTTACAAGAAACAATCAGGCCAGACTTTCATTTCCTCTATAAGGAAGCTCGTACTTGGAAGTCGAAACTTTCCGTCATTCAAGCAGCCTATAAATCTTATCTACCCAGCATATTATCAGCCGCTAAAATAGGCCGCTCAATTGACCCCAACCTTGTAGAGTGGGAGTTTACATACATCGAGGATATTGCGTGGTACGAAATAAGAGCATTGGGGCTTCCATTCTATCCCCAATTTCCTGTCCTTAACTATTTCGCCGATTTCGCTGACCCACTCCGAAAAATAGTCATCGAGCTTGATGGAAAGAAATTTCACAACAAGCAGAAGGATGATGTGCGAGATAAGCGGATGCGGGATGATGGCTGGGAGGTTCACAGGATAACCAGCAGCACAGCAGAACGCTATCTGGACAACGTATTTTCAGTCGATGAGGCCTACGAAATAAGGGATGTTATTGGTGGCGAGCAGCCGTTTTCTATAGGCCACAGGCCCTATTTAGAAATGGCTGAGAGCACCATTGATGGATACCTACTTACATTGCGGCGCCGGCACTATGTCAAGGATTAAAATAAAAAGCCCCGCTAGTACAGGGCTTTTTTGTAAGGTTATCACCTAATTTTCAAAGCTAAGCAGCTTACTTCAAGCGTACCTTCTTCATTACTAGTAGTTATATACTGGAACTCCATCTCATTTTCTATCAATCTATTCATTGATTTAGTAATATAAATAAGATTCTCCTTATCGACTCCATCAAAAATTCCATCGTGAATAAGGAAACGAAGGAAGTTTTTCGTGCGCAGAATAACTTATTCAGGCTAGCCAGAAAAAGGGCGGCGTACCGTGGTGGGTATTCGGGCTTGTGGGCCTGGCCAGTATCGCCGGCTGGGAGTGGCTCAGCCACCAGAGCCCGCTGCGTTGGCTACCTTGGCGAGCGGGCTAGTCATTACATAGAAAGCGCCTCGGCTGTACAGCCGAGGCGCTTTCTATTGCTCGTCTCTTGGCGAAGCCTTAATGCTTAATCTCGATTCGCTGATTAACTAGCTTCCCATTCTGCCGCATCTGTAGGTTGTAGAGCCCGTCAGGTAGATGCCGCACGTCAAACGACCGCGCCCCACCGAGTTGTAAGAGCGGCTTGCCTTGCGCGTTGAGTATCGTGGCGTCTTCCGTTCCTTCTGGCATGGCCAGAGACTCAGAAGCCGGGCTGGGGTAAGCCGTGCGCGCACGTGTGCCACAGTTCTCCGCTGGGAAATATTGCGTTCGTTTCGCTGATTTTCCACAGGCATAAACAGCTTCTACACTCACGTCAGTACCCCCACAGCCATTACGCGGAATTGTCCAGATAGCACTGGTACCGTGATTGGTAGTGTTTAATACGCCGCCCCTATACCAGTTGTAGGAAGTGGCACCCGGAACCGGGTCGATTTCAGCCGTATGCCTACCTGCTGCGTAATCGTTATTTCCGGTGATAGGGCCAGGAGTAGGAGCAGAACATCCCATGTCTTGCAGTGACACATCGTCAATTAGGTAGTTAATACTAACATTGGGCAGGGTATTGGGAATAGAAGTGTCTCGGTACTGATTAGCGCGCGCATACCCAACTGTTACCCATTGGTTTGTGGTTTGACCATCTGGAATATCAATAAACCCCGAGACTAACACCCAGCCTTGGTTCGCTTGTATATCATCAGAAATGACCATTTTAGAGCCAGGAGAAGGAAGAAGCGTGTACTGCGTTGCAGAGGAATACACTAAGTCATATACTGGAGCGGCATCCGTCACATACAATGCAAGCTTTGTACGAAATTCTGCACCTGGCTGAGGCTTGATTGCCCAAAAGTTGACTTTGTAGCGGTGCCCCGCTATTAAAGGAGCAGCTAGTTGCTGGGTTAGAAATTGGTCGTAATTGTGGTCGCCGTCCTGGTCATGTTGTTTAATAAGCACGGATGAGTTGCCACTGTGCGGAGCTACCCCGAAGACAGCAATATTCCCGCTACCCGTACCGTCCGTTGACAGGTAGCTTGGAATGTTTGTATAGTCTGTAACAATAGTGGTTGGAGCTCCAGGTCCGCTAAGCCCAGAGGCAGTGCGCACAGGCGTAGAATCCCAGGCCTGCAAATCGTCTTGGTAGACAGTACCATTGCGTGTACGAGAAGGGCCGACATTCTCTTGAGTAGTAGGCACTGCATTCCGGCTTTCAAAATCTCCGTTTTGAATTTGTGCAGTCGCTGTGTAAGGAATGCTAAAAAGTGTACTGCTTAGCAGTACGCCTAGCGTGCGTAAAAAACCGCTCATAAATCATCAAAAAAAGAGGGAGAATAGCATCTGACCCTATCACAGGCCGCACAAGCAAATAACTGATATTCTATAATCTATAAAAAGGAAAGAGCACTTCTTTTTGTGACATACCACTGCTAATGTAGCAAGCAACAAATTTTAGTATAATTTATTGAATTTAAGCAGTTTATACAGGTTTAAATTTTATGCTTTGTGACATTGCACTACAGAATTATTTACGGTGTCATGTTACTTTAAAAAGTGATAGTGATGAAAAAAAGCCTCCAAGCAAACTACTTAGAAGCTTTTCTCTACTCTCGTGACATTCTACGCCTTCCGTCAAATCAGCCCCGTAATACAGCTCTATTGAGTGCTCAAGCACGGCACTTTTCTGGCCTAGTATTGGTAGGCGATGGTAAGAATACCAATGCTCCCTTGGTGCTGGCAAGCGCCTGACTACTCTTGTTCCAAGCCTATCCACAGCACCCGAGTAGCCCCAAAACAAGGCATTACGCACATAGAACATTAAAAAAGCCCCTCTGCGGGATGCAGAGGGGCTTTTAGCGGAGAAGGGGGGATTCGAACCCCCGGTAACCTTTAGAGCTACGGCAGTTTAGCAAACTACTGGTTTCAGCCACTCACCCACTTCTCCGTGCAGGTGGCTTGCCAAGGCTTTGTGGGTCTTAGCGGCTGCAAAGATATGCGCAGGTGAACAAACTTTCCGCACTTTTACCCGAAGTTTTTAGTGCTTGGGGCGCAACTACCTGCTACGGAACTTGCTGCGCTGCCAGCATAGGTGGGGCTTTCCTACTTTTGCGGGCTCTGAGGCGTCCTTTGCACCCATGTTTACCTGGGCTTACCCCGATTTTTGGTTGGCCGCGGCCGGGCTGGCGCTGCTGCTGCTGCTGCTGGCCCTGTACGTGGGGCGCACGGCGCGGCTAGGGCAGCGCCTGAACCTGGGCGTGGGCCGGCTGGCCTGGAAGCTGCCGCTGCGGCTGGTGGCGGGCGGCCTGTTGCTGACCGCCTGGCTGGGGCCGGCGCTGGGCGTGCGCCAGCAGGCCGTGCGCACCAGCGGGCAGGATGTGTGGCTGCTCGTGGACGTATCGCGCTCGATGGATGCGGCCGATGTAGCGCCCACCCGCCTGCTGCGCACCCAGGCCGCCCTCGCTGAGCTAGCCGCTGCCTTCCCGGCCGACCGCCTGGGGCTCATCGTGTTTGGCTCGCAGGCCTACGTGCAGTGCCCCCTTACCTACGACCAAGCGTCGCTCCAGCTTTTTTTGAATACGCTGAGCACGCGCCTGCTGCCCCCGGGGCCCACCACGCTCCGCGCCCCGCTCGACCTGCTGCTGGCCCGCCTCGGCTCGGGAGCACCGGCGGGGCCCGGCGCCGCGCCGCCGCGCACAGTAGCGGCCGTGCTGCTAAGCGACGGCGAGGACTTTGGCGAAAACCTGGAGCCGGTGCTGCGCGCGCTGGGCCGCACCGGGGCGCGGGTGTACACCGTGGGGGTGGGCACGGCCGTCGGCGGCCCGGTGCCCGCACCGGGCGGCAAAACCGGGCTGCGCGATGCACAGGGGCGTCCCGTCACGAGCCGCCTGCGCGAGGCACCCCTGCTGCAAGTGGCGGCCCAAACCAGCGGCCAATACGTGGCCCTCAACGACCGGGAAAACGGCCTGCCCACGCTGCTGGCCAGCCTGCGCAACCTGCCGCCCGCCGCCAGTGCCACTACGGCCCGCCTGGTGGCCGTGGCTGATAACCGCTACCGCTACCCCCTGGGGGCGGCCCTGGTCTTATTACTGCTCGATAGCTTACTAACAGTGCGCGTGCTGCGCTTCGACGCATGAAAACCTGGCTCCTGACGTTGCTGCTCCTGAGCGCTGGCCTGCCCGGCTGGCGCTGGCTGCTGCACGTGCGCGACCACAACGCCGCCCAGGCGCAGGCGCAGGCGGCGCTGCAACGGGGCCAGCCCGCCGAGGCCGTATACTACTACCAGCAGGCCGTGGCCCTGACCGGGCGCCGGGGCCCCACGCCGGCCCTACTCCTGAACCTGGGCCAGGCCCAGGAGCGGGCGGGCCAGCTGGCGGCGGCCCGCGCCAGCTATGCCCGGCTGCTGGCGCCCGCCGTGCCGGCCGCCATTGGCAGTGCCGCGCGGCAGCAATTGGCCGGGCTGCTGGCCCGGCAGCGCCAGGTGGCCCAGGCCGTGGGCCTGCTGCGCCAGGCGCTCAGGCTGAACCCGGCCAATGCCACGGCGCGCTACAACTACGAGCTACTGAGTCAGTACCTGGCCGGCCAGCAGCCCGATAACCCCGCCCTGCCCCCACCCGCCGATGCGCCCGCCGCAGCCCCGCCCCGCACCAGCCCGCGCGATTCGGCGAGCCGGCAAAAGGATGCGACGGCCCCCAGCCCCGCCACTAAAGCGGGCACCGACCGCCCCGGCGAGGCACCCGACCCTAGCCCCGCCCCCACCGGCACCGCCGGCGCACCCCAGCCCAGCGCGGCGGGCCAGCCCGACCGCCAGCAGCCCACGCCCAGCGCGGGCACTAGCGCCAGCGGCGGCTTGCGGCCCGGCGCGGGCGAGCGCCAGCCCCTGCCCAGCGGCACGGCCCCCGGCCGCCAGCGGGGCCTCGATGCCAGCGCCACGAGCGATGGCTCTCCGGCCCTGACCGGGCAGAGCCGCCGCCCCGGCAGCGAGGCCGCCGCCGCTACCGACTTGCAGCTCCAAACCCAGCGCGAGCGCCTCAAGGCCATGAACCTGACGCCCGCCCAGGCCCTGCAGGTGCTGGAGGCCCTGCGCGAAAGCGAGCAGCAGTACTTGCAGCAGCGCCCCCGCACCCGCCAGGGGGCGGCCCCCGCCCCCGGCCAGCCCACGTGGTGAGGCGGCGCGGCGGCCGACGTACTTTTGACGTACAAACGAAGGTTTGTTAGTTTTTTGTTGGCTGCAAACGCCCACCCGTGCGGCTAGCCCGCGGCTTGTTTTGATTTTTTCTCCCACCCTCCCCTCACATGCAAGTAAAAGAAGTAGTTATCGTAGCCGCCGTGCGCACGCCCATCGGCTCATTTGGCGGGGCGCTGGCCTCGCTCTCGGCCACCGAGCTGGGCGCCATTGCCCTCAAAGGCGCCCTTGATAAGGCCGGCGTAGCTCCCGAACTGGTTGAGCAAGTGATTATGGGCAACGTAATTTCGGCTAACCTGGGCCAGGCGCCCGCCCGCCAGGCGGCCAAAAAAGCCGGCCTGCCTGACACTGTAGAGTGCACCACCGTAAACAAGGTATGCGCCTCGGGCTCGAAAGCCATTATGTACGGCGCGCAGGCCATTATGCTGGGCCAGGCCGAGATTATTCTGGCCGGCGGCATGGAGAGCATGAGCAACGTGCCCTACTACCTCGACAAGGCCCGTTTCGGGGCTAAGTACGGCAATGGCCAGATGATTGACGGCCTCGTGCGCGACGGCCTTTGGGACCCTTACCACGACTACGCCATGGGCAACGCGGCCGATGCCACGGCTGCCCACTACGGCATCACTCGCGAGGAGCAGGACGCCTTTGCCCGCCAGAGCTACGAGCGCAGCGCCGCTGCCGCCCAGGCCGGTAAAAAGAAGGAAGAGATTGTGCCCGTGACCATTACGGTGCGCGGCAAGGACACCGTGGTGAGCGACGACGAAGAGTACACCAAGGTGCAGTTCGACAAGATGCCGGGCCTCAAGCCAGCCTTCACCAAGGAAGGCACCGTGACGGCCGCCAACGCCTCGACCCTCAACGACGGCGCCGCCGCCGTGCTGCTCATGAGCCGCGAAAAGGCCGATGAGCTGGGTATCAAGCCGCTGGCCCGCATCCGCGGCTTTGCCGACGCCGAGCAGGCGCCCGAGTGGTTCACCACCACGCCGGCCCTGGCCATTCCGAAGGCACTGAAGAACGCCGGCCTGGAAGCTCAGGATGTTGATTTTTACGAAATTAACGAGGCATTCTCGGTGGTTTCGCTGGCCAATAACAAGCTCCTCAACCTGGAAGGCACCAAGGTAAACGTGTACGGCGGCGCCGTGAGCCTGGGCCACCCACTCGGGGCCTCGGGCGCGCGTATCGTAACCACCCTGCTGAGCGTGCTCGACCAGGAAGGCGGCAAAATCGGCGTGACCGGCATCTGCAACGGCGGCGGCGGGGCCAGCTCCATCGTGCTCGAAAAGCTATAAGCGCACGGGTTTCGCGCTTGAAATAAAAAAGAACGTCATGCTGAGCCTGCGAAGCATCTCGCTCGCGCCGTTTAGGTAGTAACCTTGGCGGCGCGAGCGAGATGCTTCGCAGGCTCAGCATGACGTTCTTTTATTAGGTATAGCATCAATAAAACCAGGCACAAACCTTGCGAACCGAAGGCAGGCGCTAGCCGAACCTTTTTTAACCTTGCGTGCCTTTGCGCTAAAAAAGACGCGGCCGGCGTTGTACCCATCTATGCGATACCTACTGCTTTTTTTACTGCTGCCGCTGGCTAGCCAGGCCCAGCGCTCGCGGCGCGTAACGATTTACTTCGACTCGACCAAGATTCACCCGCACGAGATTTTTCAGGCCCTCGTGAGCCAGGATACCGTGATGCAGGGGCCTTACAAGCGCTTTTATCCCAACGGCCGCCTCGAAGCCCAGACGCGCTACACCGATGGCAAGCGCGACTCGGTGTACGTGGAGTTTCACGCCAACCGCGGCCGGCGGCTGGAGGCCACCTACGTGGCCGGCGTGCGCCAGGGGCCCTTTAAAACCTACTACGCCGACGGCAAGGTGGCCCAGGTGGGCACTTTTGTGGACGACGAGCCCAGCGGGCCGCTCACCACCTACTTTCCCACGGGCGAAATCAAGCTGCAAACCACTCTGGTAAAAGGCCAGCCCAACGGCGCCGTGCGCGAGCTGTACGCCAGCGGCCAGTCGGCCGCCGAGGTCACCTACGCCAACGGCCAGCCCAACGGGCCGGTGAAGTTCTTCTACCCCAGCGGCAAGGTGCAAAGCGAGGGCACGCTGCGCAACGGCCTGCTGGCCAGCTCCTACAAAACGTTTTACGAAACCGGCCAGCTCGAAAGCGAGACGGTGATGGACGACAAAACCGGCAAGGGGCGCTACCGCTCGTACTACCCCGGCGGCCAGCTCCAGACCGAGGGCACCTACGCCCCGGCCGCCGTGCGCGAGCGCCAGGTGACCAACAAGCTCGGCGACGACCTCACCAAGCGCGTGGCCCCGCGCACCGGCACGGCCGCCCTCGACGGGCCGGCCACCTCGTACTACGAAAGCGGCAAGGTGAAGGGCAAAACCACCTACCGCCTGGGCGTGCCCACCGGCCACGCCGTGGTGTACTTCGAAAACGGCCAGTTGAAGGAGGAAACCGACTACGCCGCCCAGGGCCGCGACCGCAAGGTGACGCGCTACTACGATGCCGCCGGCCAGCCCCGCCAGGCCGAGGAGCAGTACAAAAACAACCACCCCGCCGGCACCTGGCGCGAGTTTTACCCCGATGGCAAAACGCCCCGGCAGGTGGAAGCCTACGGCCCCAGCGGCAAGCTAACCGGTGAGCGCATCTCGTATTTCGACAACGGCAAAGTACAAATCAAGCAGCAGTTCGACGTGAATGGGTTGCAAACCGGGCTCGGCGAAGAATACTACCCCACCGGCCAGGCGCGCAAGGAGGCCAACTACCTGAAAGGCCTACTGGCCGGCGACTTCAAGGAATACCACGAAGACGGCAGCCCGGCCGTGACCGGCCAGTATAAAAACGGCAAGCAGAGCGGCGAGTGGACGTATTACAAAGCCAACGGCCACAGCATCGAGCGCCAGGTGACGTACCGCGACGGCAAGCCCGCCGGCGCGGGCACCCGCACCAAGCTCAACGGTAAGCCCTACGTGCCAAAGAAAAAGTAGAGGCGGTAGCCTAAGTTTTAGCTGGCAAGCGAGCAGCTACGCGGCTGGCCACGCCTTTTTTAAAAGTCAGACTATCAGCCATTCTTCCGGCTGATAGTCTGACTTTTATCTTTGATAACACGCTGTTTCCAGCGTCTGGTGCAGCGCAAAGTTGCTGTGCGTCAGTCCACTTCGGGCCGCTAGCTTAGCCCAGCGCTGGCAACCCTGGCAGCGCGCTAGCCATCAGCCACCATGCCCCAGCTTTACCTCCCGCCCGCTGCGCACGGCGCCTTTTATTACCAGGTGGCCCAACTAGCGGCCTTTGGAGTCTTCGTGGGGCTGCTGCTGGGCCAGGGCTACCGGCGCGGCTACCCCTGGCGGCAGTGGCTGCCGCTGGTGGCCGCCGCCACCCTGGCCCTGATGCTGGGCTGCCAGCTCGTGTTTCTACCTCTCGGCCAGTGGCTGGCCTGGCTGCGGGGCGATGCGGCCGTGGCGCAGGCCCTGGCCCACGGGCCCCGCTCGGTAGTGGGCGGCGCGGCGGCCAGCTTGCTGGTAGTGCTGGCCTTGAAGCGGGCGCTGGGCCTGCGGGGCGGGGCCGTGCTCGATGCCTTTGCCGGGCCGCTGTGCTGGGCGCTGGCGGTGCAGTGCGTGGGCTGCGGGCTGGTGGGCTGCTGCTGGGGTGAGGTGGCTGCGCCAGGCAGCCTGGGCCTCAGATTTGGGCCGGGCACCCTGCCCTACCTGGCGCAGCAGGCGCAGGGGCTGCTGCCGCTGGGGGCTACGCACGCGCTGCCAGTAGTGCCCACGCAGCTGTATCACTTGCTGCTGTGCGGCGGCACGGGACTGGGGCTGCACTTGCTGCGCCGCCGGGCGGCGGGCTGGCCGGATGGCAGCCGCTACCTGCTGGCCATGAGCGCCTTGTGCCTGGGGCGTGGTGTTATAGAGCTTTGGCGCGACCCGGCGGGCGAACCGCTGCTGAGCGTGCCGCTGGCCGGTGGTTCGCTGCCCCTTATTCAGGGGCTGCTGCTGCTCGAAGGGCTGGCCTTGCTGGGTAGCTGGGCCTGGCTGATGCGCCGCCAGGTGGTGGCGCCGGCGCAGCCGCTGGCCCCCGCCGGCGCCAGCGCTGCCTGGGTGGCGCTGGGCCTGCTCGTGGCCACGGGCTGGCTGGGCGGCAGCCTGCTCGCGCCGGCCGAAGTGCGCACCCTGCAAGCACTCCTGCTGCTCGTGCTGCTGGCCGAGGCCCGCGCGCTGCTGGCTGGCCTGGGCCGCGGGGCGCCGGCCCTGGCGGGCCTGCCGCTGGCCGGGCTGCTGGGCGGGGCGCTGCTGCTGTCTACCGCCCAGGCACCCGCCCCGCAGCAGGCGCCGCCGCCCAGCGCTCCCAGCAACTCGCTGTCGCTGAGCGGCGGGCTGCTGGGTAATTACCACGATGCTGATGAGGATTTTATCAACCACCCGGGCGGCTGTAGTGGCAGCACCCGGTACAACACCTATCAGCGAACGCGGGCGGCCGGCGGCGAGCTAGCGCTCCATCGCACGCAAGCCAATGGCTACATCCAATTTGGGGGTGGCCTTTGGCTAGGCAAGCAGGAGGTGGGCGTGCACCGGCCGAGCTACTTCGGGGCACCCTTCACCATCCACCCCGACACTACCTTAAGCTATGAGGTAGCTGACTTACATCTTTACTTCGAGCAGGAGCGGGTAAGTCCCCGGCTGGGGCTGGCCGTGGCCTACCGAGTTGGCCTGCACGCCGGAGAACTTGGGTATTATAGCTATTTTGCCGACGGTGGCAACTCGCCAGAGGTCAACAAGTTTGTGCCTGAGGCAATGCTGCGGGTAGGCTTCCCGCGCATTCTGTACGCGCAAGGCGATGCGGGCTACGGCGCCGAAAACGCCTTGGGGGCCTACACTAGTCGCCTGGCGCTGGGCTCGGGGCTGGGGCAGTTGCACGGCAGCCGCGTGCTCGTTGGCTACGCTCATTCGGCGCACTACCCCTCCCCCAACCTGGGCTTTGCCAGCGCCAACCTGCGCCTGCCCGCCAGCACCGGCCTGGGCGCGCTCAGCGTGGAGCCCTACTTTGCCACCGACTTCGACCGGCACAACATCTTCAGCCTGAAGCTCCACTACCAGCTGGGCCGCTAGCCCGGCTAGCCGAATACCGGCACCACGCGCCCCTCCTCCACCTTGAGCGCGGCATCGTACTTCTTCCCCGTTTTGGCGGATAAAAAGCCTTTGATGACGCCCGTCTCGCCCCGGCGCAGTAGCTGGCGTAGCTGCGTGTCGGTCAGCTTCTTACCGCCCCACTCGAAGGGCACCCGGAACTGGCAGTCTTCGCGGAAGCGCGAGCAGCCGAAGGCGCTGCTGCCCTTGAGCATGGTGCCGAGCTTGCACACCGGGCAGGGAATCTGGCCGGGGTCGGTGGCGGTGGTAGGCTTGCTTTCGGCGGCGGGCACCAGTTCGGGGTTGAGGTTGGCATCGAGCACCAGGGCGCCGTCGAGCTTCTCGCCCGCGCCCGTCATAAAGCCCTTGATGAGCTGGGTGCGGCCCTTGGTAAATAGGCTTTTAACCTGCGAATCAGTTAGCTTCTTGCCCAGAATCTCGGCCGGCAGCCGGAACTGGCAGCCCTCGCGGAAGCGAGCGCAGCCGAAGGCCGTTTTGCCGCGCAGCACGTGGCCGGTTTTGCAGGCCGGGCACGTGCCCAGGCCAGCGGTGGCAGGTTGGGCGCTAGACTTGCTGCCGCTGGCCGCGGCGGGCGGGCCGCTGGCTTTGACGGGGCTAGCGGCGGCCGCGGTCACGGCAGAGGTCGAGGTAACGGCGCGGCCGCTGCGGTCGGTTTTCACCTCCTGCACCATCTCGCGCACCAGGCCCTTCAGCTCATCCAGAAACTGGTCGGAGGGCAACTCGTTGCGCTCAATCTGGCGCAGCTTTTTCTCCCACTGGCCGGTTAGCTCCGCCGATTTCAGGGTGGGGTTGTTAATCAGGCCGATGAGCTCGACGCCGGTGGGCGTGGGCAGCAGGCGCTTCTTATCGCGCCGGATGTAGTTGCGCTTAAACAGCGTTTCGATGATGGCGGCGCGGGTGCTGGGGCGGCCGATGCCGTTTTCCTTCATGGCCAGGCGCAGTTCGTCGTCGTCGATGTTGCGGCCCGCCGTTTCCATGCCGCGCAGCAGGCTGGCCTCGGTGTAGTCTTTGGGCGGCTGGGTCATCTTGCTTTCCAGGCGCGGCTGGTGCGGGCCACTTTCGCCTTTGGCAAAGCTGGGCAGCACGGTGCTTACTACGTCGTCGTTGTCTTCGGCACCGGTGGCAGCCTTTTCGCCAGCCGGGGCGGCGGGCTTGGGCGCGGCCTGCTGGCTAGGGTCGCCGTAGACCACGCGCCAGCCGGGGCTCAGAATCTGGCGGCCGCGCACCCGGAACAGGTAGCCGGCCGCCTCGGCCAGCACGGTGGTGTTGCTCACCTCGCAGTCGGGGTAAAACGCGGCTATGAAGCGGCGCACGATGATGTCGTACACGCTGGTTTCCATGCCGCCACCCGGCCCGCCGCTACCCGTGGGAATGATGGCGTGGTGGTCAGTTACCTTGTTGTTGTTGAATACCTTGGGCGTTTTCGGAATCTTATTAGCCAGCAGCGGCGCGGTAAGGTTCGAGTAGCCGATACCCCGCAAAATCCCGGGGATTTTGGGGTACACGTCGTCGGGCAAAAACGTGGTGTCCACGCGCGGGTAGCTCACGGCCTTCTTCTCGTAGAGGGCCTGCACAATTTTGAGCGTATCCTCGGCCGAGAGGCCTAACTGATTGTTGCACTGCACTTGCAGCGCCGTGAGGTCGAACAGGCGCGGCGGTGATTCGCGGCCCTTCTTAATCTCGACGTTCGTCACCGTCAGCGGTACCGGACGCACGGTTTCGAGGGCTTTTTTGGCCTCCTCTTCCTTCACGAAGTAGCCTAGTGCGCGCAGGCGGCTCTGCTCATCGGGGGCATCCTGGGCCTCCTTTTGCTCGGCCTCGGTGTTGATGCGGGTGAAGGTGGTGTCGCGGTACTGCGTCTTCAGCACCCAGTAGGGCTCGGGCTTGAAGTTCTGGATTTCGTGGTGCCGGGCCACGAGCAGGGCTAGCGTGGGCGTTTGCACCCGCCCGATGCTCAGCAACTGCTTATCATGATAGGTCGTGTATTTGAGGGTGAAGAGGCGCGTGGCGTTCAGGCCCAGCAGCCAGTCGCCCACGGCGCGGCTGCGCCCGGCCTGGTACAGGCTGTCGAACTCCTTGCCATCGCGCAGGTTCTGAAAGCCCTGGCGAATAGCCTCTTCGGTGAGCGAGGATATCCAGAGGCGCTTCACCGGTTTGCGGCACTTGGCTTCGTGAATAACCCAGCGCTGAATGACCTCGCCCTCCTGCCCGGCATCACCGCAGTTGATGACCTCGGTGGCCGCGTCGAGCAGGCGCTTTATCGTGTTGAACTGCTTGACCACGCCGTCATCGCGGCGCATGAGCTTGATGCCGAATGCGTCGGGTATCATGGGCAGGTCGTGCAGGTTCCAGCGCTTCCACTCGGGGCGGTAGTCGTCGGGCTCCTTAAGCTGGCAGAAATGGCCAAACGTCCAGGTTACCTGGTAGCCGTTGCCCTCGTAGTAACCATCCAGGCGCCGGTCGGCCCCAATAACCTGGGCAATTTCGCGGGCCACGCTGGGCTTTTCGGCAAGGCAAACTTTCATGACCGCAGATTTAACGGATTTAACTGATTTCGCGGATACGCCCACCTGCGGTGGGCTGGCTGAATCAACAAAAATACGTTGGAAAAAGGTCGGCGGGGCCCGCGTTGGGCGTTTTGCGAGCACTTCCGTTTTGCGGGTACTTCGCTAGGGGGCTGCTTGGGCGGGGCGAAAATATTCTGCCTTCAACTCCTGGCGCTGCCGGGCCGGCAGGCGGTGCTCCTTCAGGGCCAGCAGGGCCTGGGCCTCGCGCTTCTTGCTATACTTTCTCAGGATGGCCACCTCGCCGGCCACCAGCAGCGTCGTAGTTCCCAGTAAAATTGCCCCTGTATTACCGAAATTGGGCGAGTTCTTATCCACCTTCGGCACGAATCCTACGCTGGCCGCGACCGTCAGGGGCAGCACTATTTTTACCAGCCGCCGCTTGGCTGCGAAGAGCTGGTGCAGGGCGGCGGCTGTGTCGCGGGCCGCGGCGGCCGCCACCTTGGGGCTCGACGCGGCCAGTACTGCCCGGGCTAGCCGAGACTGGGCGGCCAGCAGCGAATCGGCTTCGAGGGCGCGCGTCAGGCGGCGGGGCAGGTGGTGCTGCTGCCAGGCTAGCAGCGCCCGCTGCTCACGTTTTTTAGAATAGTTGACGGTCCGAATAACGCCCGTAGCCAGCACCGGCACACTGCTACCGAGCCCTAATATTCCGAGGGCATAAACCCCTATATTTTTGTAGCTGTACTCATTCGAAGTGCCAGCCACTAAGCCAGCGCTCACCGCCAACATGGCGCCGCCTACCTTAAAAGCCGTGTAGCCGCGGTTCCGCCGCAAGGAAAACAAACGGTGCAGGGCCGCCGCTGTATCGGGGGCGGCCGGGGCCGGCGCTGGGGTAGCCACTGGATTTAGCACCGCGGGCGTAGCGGCCGGCCCGAGTTGGGCCTGGGCACCGGGGCAGGCAGCCAGCAGCAATATTAAAAAACGCATGAGGCAGCAGAAAACACGGGCACAAACTTACTTAACTACTTGAAAATATTTGCTTTTAAGTGCCCGATTTGTGTGCCGTGGCAGGCGGTGCTGCTCCCATTCCCCAATTGCCTGGCGCTCGTATCTGGTGCCCCAGCCGCCAGAGCCAATGGCCACCACTGGAATTAACGGCAGCGTGACGAGCGCACTAAACAGCGCAATCAATCACTGCCGACGCCTCTCTTGGTCGGCTGGTTGTTATTCAGCGTAAGGAGCGTTGCCACGGCGGCTACCGCCGTGGCACCAGTGGCATAGTGCTGCCGCCGGCGCTTAGTGGCAAACAGCCACTGAATGGCCGCCGCTGTGTCGGGCGCTTCAGCCGCTTGCGGCGCAGCCAGTACCGGCTGCTGGCCCTGCGCGGCAAGCGGGCCAGCCGCCAGTAGTGCGATAACCAGAACGATAGCACGTTGCATCACAGGCTGGCTCCTTAAGCGTCAGGGTAGTACTCAGGGTGCGGCCAGCTTTATTGAAAATACTTAGCCTTAAGCTGGCGCTGTAAGTGGTGGGGTAGCTGGTGGGCCGCGAAGGCGGCCACGGCGCGCTGCTCCTTGTCCTTGCCATAGCTGGTGGAGTAGAACAGCACCTCGGTGCCCACGGTGAGGAGGCCCAGAACCCCCACCAGGCCCTGGCCGACGACCCGGCCATCGTGCTGGCCCCCACCCTCCACGGTGGCCCCGATGAGCGTGATGCCGGCCGCACTGGCCGCCGCCGTGCCAGCCACGACGGGCAGCAGCTTGCGGCGCTTGGCCGCGAAGAGCCGGTGCAGAGCGGCCACCGTGTCGGGGGGCACGGCTGGGGCGGCGGCCAGCGGTGGGGGCGTTGTCACGGGGCGGAAAGTCTGGGCCGGGGCCGCGGTGCTGCACAGCGCCAGCAGCAAGAAGATGCACTTCATAATAGCAGGAATAAGAGCGTTGTACCTATCGGAAATAGCGGGCCTTGAGCCGCCGCCTGAGGCGGGGCGAAAGCCGCTGCGCCTCGAAGTCGCTGATGGCCAGCCGCTCTTCTCTGCGGCTGTAATCCATCGTAGCCACGAAATCGACCGCGATAATCAGCAGAGCCCCTAGCCCGTAGAGCTTGCCATAGTCAGCGGTGGTAAAAAACCGGTCGTAGTGGGTAGACGCCCCCGCCGTGCCGGCCAGCGCCCCGCCCACTGTCCCCACCGCAATAAGGTTGCGCCGCTGCCGCCGGGCCGCAAACAGCCGGTGAATGGCCGCCACGGTATCGGGTGCCGGGGCGGCCAGCGCAGGCGCGGCCGCTGCCCTTGACACCGTGGCGGCCAGCCCTACCGTGGCGGCCGGCCCACCGGCGGGCTGAGCCGCGGCGGGGCCGGCCGCTAGTAGCAGGCCCGCAAAGAGTAGAAGAGCTTTCATAGCGCAGAAAGGAAAAATGACGGGGCGAAGTACGCCGTCATTTTCTGCGCTGCCTAATGGCCAGCTGGGGGCCTAAAGTCTGAAATTTACCTATCTAATTTTCTGACAATCAGTTTACAGCAGCCAGCATAATCTGCTGCTGAAGTCTACCTTAGCCAACACTATAGTCTGGCGGTGGGCCGGGCCGGGGCTAGGCCGTCTTTTTAGGCGCGGCCGTAATGAGCACCACCGAGCCCACGATAACGGCCGCGCCCACCAGCATCTGGGCCGTCTGGGTTTCGCCCAGCATGGCCCAGCCCAGCAGCACGGCCACCACGGGGTTGACGTAGGCGTAGGTGGCCACCCGCGCCGGCGGGGCGTGCTTCAGCAGCCAGCTATAGGCCGTGAAGGCCACCAGCGAGCCAAACACCACCAGGTAGCCCCAGCCCAGCCACGCGGCCGGCCCGAAGCGGCTGGCATCGAGGCCGCGCCACTCGCCGGTGGCGGTGCCCAGCAGCAGCAGCAGGCTGCCGCCGGCCAGCATCTGCATACCCGAGGCCAGCACCGCCGACTTGGGCACCGGCGAGCGCAGCCCGTAGATGGAGCCCGCCGCCCAGCTAAAGGCCGCCAGCAGCACCAGCCCCACGCCACCCAGCAGTTGGCGGCCAGCCCCCGCGCCCGCCGCCAGCTGCTCGCCCACCAGCAAATACACGCCCCCAAAGCCCAGCAGCAGCCCCAGCACCACCCGGCCGCTGGGCCGCGCCTGCCCCAGCCACCACCAGCCCAGCAGCACCACCCAAAACGGCTCGCTGGCCACCAGCAGCGCCGCCAGGCTGCTGGGCAGGTGGCGCTCGGCCAGCACCACCATGCCGTTGCCGCCCACCAGCAGCAGGGCGCCCACCACCAGGCTCGTGCGCCACTGCGCCCCGGTGGGCCGCTCGTAGTCGGCCGAGGCGCGGCCCGCCAGGGCCAGGATACTGCCCGCCACCACAAAGCGCGCCCCTGCCATCAGCAGCGGCGGCATGGTGGCAATGGCGTATTTGATGGCCAGGTAGGTGGAGCCCCACAGCAGGTACACGGCCGCGAAGGCGGCCACGAGCAACCACAGCGGTGGCTTGGTGGTGGGGCTGGCGGGTTGGGTCATAGAGAGGTTGGGTGGGAATGCTGGGGTAGAAATCAGGCCGGGTAGCCTAGCGGAAAGTCCATTTATACACGTCGGCCGCATAGGGCGCGGCCGTGAGCTTGTCGAACAGGCTGCGGCCCCGCAGCCGGCCGAGTACCCGGGTCGGCTTGTCGAAATCCTCGACCTTATGCCCCGAATACTCCGCGAAGTACCCACGCCGGTAGTACAGCACTACGTCTTGGTGCAGCAGCGGCTCGTCCTCGGGCTGGTACACCTGGGTAATGATGTAAGCAAAACCCAGGCTGCACGGCTGGCAGGCATAATGCGCGTAATGCACCTTGAGCGTGACATTGCGCCCCGGCGCAAAAGGCACGAAAAGGCCGAGCGCTATCAACGCGAGCAAAAAGAACGTTTTCCGCAGCATTGGCTAGCTTTTTTCTACTACTTTTCACTCAACCTAAACTACTTACGCAGCGCCACGCGCACGCCGGCCATAAGCCAGCGCGTCGGCATCTGGGCCCCCAGCAGGTCAGAGTACTTGGCGTTGAACAGGTTTTGGGCCTGGCCCACCAGCCACACGCGCTCGGGCAGCAGGGCCAGGTCGAGGCGGGCGTTGAAGACGGCGTAGCTGGGCGTGAGGGTAGCCGCGAGCTGGCCGTTGGTGGGCGTGACGGTCGTAGTCTGCCCGGCGCGCACCTTATACAGGCCGCCAAAAGCCAGCGTGAAGCGCCGGTGCGTGAGGCTGACATTGCCCGACACCAGGTGGCGCGCCACGTTGGAGAGGTACTGCGACTGCACGTCGCCCTCGGTGGTGAGGTTGACCCAGGTGTAACCCACGCTGCCATCGAGGCGCAGGCTGGAGGCCAGTTGGGCGCGGGTAGTCACTTCCGTTTCGATGCCCTGGGTGCGCACCGCAAACAGGTTTTGGGCGAAGCGATAAGTGCCATTGGGGTTGAGGTTAGTGAAGCCGCTGCCCTCGATAACCTGGCTGCCGGGCTGGCTCACGTAGTCAATCAGGTTGCGGCCCGAGCGGTTGAAATACGTGCCGCGCAGCACCAGCGCGGCCAGCGGCTGGTAGTCGAGGCCGCCCTCGTAGTTCCAGGTGCGCTCGGCGCTCAGGCCGGGGTTGCCCACGTTGAAGCCGCTGGGCACCGTACCCGGCCGGATGGCCGAGTTATACTGCTCCGTAAAGTTGGGCGCCCGAATGCCCCGACCCACCGCGCCGCGCACGGTCAGCTTTTCGCTCAGCTGCTGGCTGGCATTGAGCTGCGGTACCACCTCGGTGCCGTAGTTCTGGTCGTGGTCGAGGCGCAGGGCGGCCGTGATGTTGAGGCCCGCCGCCGGGGCCAGCCCGGCCACGGCAAAGGCGCCGGCGTGCCACACGGCGTGGTCGCCGCGGTCGTTGCTTTGCACGGCGCGGCGGTCGGCCTGGCCACCCAGCGAGAGGCGCACTTTATCAGACACTTGTAGCTGGTGCTGGCCCTGCACGTTGAGGTAGTGCATGAGGTGGTCGCTGGCCGCCGAGGTCGGCGTGTAGAGGTAGAGGTCGGTGCTGGCCGTACCCACCACCTGCAATTCGGTGCGGGCGCGCTCGTTCCACTCGTAGCGCAGCTGGCCCTGGTACCAGTCGCGGCTGGTGGTTTCGCGGGCGCGGTCGCCGGCGGCGGTGGTGTAAAAATTCTGGGCGTTGTAGTCGCGCCGGTCGAAGCTGGCGCGGGCGGCGGCGCTCAGCTTGTCGGTAAGCTGGTAGGCGCCCGATAGCGAGTAGGTATTCAGCTTGAAGTCGTTGCGGCCGCCGCCGGGCAGGTCGAGCAGCTGGCCACTGGCTGTGTTATTCAAAATACCGCCCGCCAGCCGCAGGCCTTTTTCCTGGCCATAAAAGCCGGCGTTGGTGCTTTTCAGGCCGTACTCGCCGGCCAGGAAGGTGCCGGCCAGCTCTACGCCATCGGGCCGGTGGGTGGCGGCGAAAGTCTTGGTTACGATGTTGACGAATCCGCCCACGGCGTCGGGGCCGTAGAGGGCGGCGCCGGGGCCGCGCACCACCTCAATCTGCTCAATCTCGGTGGGCGCAATGGGAAAATAGCCCGCGAAGTGCCCCGTGAGTGGGTCGTTCAGGCGCATCCCATCCAGCAGAATCAAGACCTGGTTGAAGGTCGAGCCGCGCAGCGTGATGTCGGCCTGGGTGCCGAAGTTGCCGCGGCTCTGCACCTCCAGGGCGGGCAGCAGGCGCAGCAGGTCGTCGAGCGAGGCCACTGGGTAGCGGCTGAGCGTACTGCCAGGCACCACGGTGACGTAGCGGCCGCTTTGGCCGGCCAGCTGACCCAGGCGGGTGGCGTACACGGTTACTTCGCCCAGCTGGCGCTGGCGGGCAGTATCGGCGGCAGGGCTGGCCGGGCGCTGGGCCTGGGCGGCGCCGGGCAGGGCCAGCAGGGCTGTAGAAAAGAGAAGGGCAGCGGGTAAAAAACGGGGCATAAAGCAGGCAAATAACCCCGCAAAGCTACGCCTACCCCGGCCCGGCAAGCCAGCCAAATAGCTATTAACCGTCGAGCTTACCGGTGGCCCCAGCTGCTGGCCACCCACAGCAGCAGCACCGAGCCCGCGCTCAGCGCCAGGAAGTAGCAGACGGCCAGGCCACTTTCGCGTCGCCAAAAGGCCTTGAGCAGCAGGCCCGTATTAGCCGCCAGCAGCACTAGCATCACGGTAAAGAGTGCCCCTAGCGTGTCGCCCGCGCCCGCGCCCCGCACCAGGCCAACCAGGATGAGCAGGCCCGCCCCGTTGAGAATAAACGGGGTGTAAATTGACATGCCCCCAGCTTCGGAGTCGGCGTGGTACGCTGCCTCTTCCTCGGGCTGAGCCAGCACCTGAGGCTGGGGGGTGGGCAGGGCCGCGGGTGGGTCGGCCACGGGGCTAGGCGCCGCGGGCTCGGGCTTTATAACCAGGAGCGCCAGCAAGGCCACCGGCCAGATAAAGACCGCCAGCAGCCCCCACATCAGGGCCGACTGCCCATCGGCCTCAGCGCGCCGCAGGCACAGCACAATGGTGAGCCCATTGAGCGCAATAGCGAGCACGACAAGCAGCAAAGAACTGGCATCCATAAGTTGGCACTAAGTTAATTTATAGTATTTTCCAGACTGGTGGGTAGGGTACCCGGGTATCATACCCGCCAGCCTAGAATGTGTTAAAGAATTTAAAAGACCGTCATGCTGAGCTTGTCGAAGCATCTCTGCCGCTTCATTGAACGGCGCGAGCGAGATGCTTCGACAAGCTCAGCATGACGGTCTAAACGTACATTTTAGCAGAATCCAAATTCGCTCTATGCTAGCGGTGGCCCAGGCCATCCAGTACCTGCGCCACCAGCCACAGCGCCCCCACGACTGGCAGCAGAAATAGCAAGGCCGGGCCATCGGCGCGCTTGGCAAAGGCGCGCAGAAATAACAGGCCGTTGCCGATAATGACGAGCGGCACGGCCAGTAGCAAAAAATCTCCCTCGTTGCCCCAACTCAGCGCCAGCAGCACCAGCAGGCAGGCGACGTTCAGCACCAACGGCAGGTACCAGGGCATCTGCTTCGGGGAAGGCGACACCTCCTCGCCCGGCACACTGTAGCCGCCCACCGGGCCCGCCGCAGCGCTATAGGTTAAGCCGGAAGGCGCGGGCGCCCGCACTACCGGCGCGGGCCGGGCCCGGGGTGGCCTGCGGCTACGCTGCGCTGCCAACACCGCCAGCACCAACAAGGCAAGAGGGGACGCCACCAAGGCCGCGATGCCCCACAATTCTACTGGCTGGTCGTTGGCCCGCGCCCAATACATGCACCCCAGCATGACCAGCACGTTTCCCAGCAAATAAATCTCCATGCTCATAGCCAAGCTTGCCCCGCACGTTGTGGCAGCGCTTGCGCAAAGTAATTCGCGGGCGCTACTTGGCCACCACCAAGGGCTTTTGGCGCGTGAGCAGCAGGCCCAGCCCCAGCCCCTGGCTGAACTGAATGTTGGCATCCTGGTCGTACTGGTAGAGCACGGTGCTTTGAAAATTAACGCTCAGCAGGCCGTAGACCTTGGCCGTGAGGGTGAGGTCGAGGCGGTGGTTGATTTCGCGCAGCCGAAACATGCCGTAGTTAGTAAAGAGCAGGTAGCGCGCTTTGAGGTTGGCGTTGGGGCCCAGCGGCTGGTCGAGGGTGGCCAGCAGCTGAGCGGCCAGGATTTCCCAGCGCGTGGTGTGGTTGGGGTCAACTCCGTACACCTGGTCGGTGGGCAGGCTCTGAAACCGGGCCAGGTCGCGCACGATGGTGAGGCGCGGGGCAAACGGCGAAAGCCGCAGCGTGAAGCGCGTGTTGGGCCGGTACTCGAAGCCGTAGGCATTGGTGACGTAGGCCGGGGCCAGGAAGCTGGATACCAGCCGGGGCGCGTCGGCCGAATAGTCGTAGCCGGGCGCAAACTGCGAGAGCAGGTTCACCGACACGAAGGCGTTCCAGTGCTTCGACAGCCGGTGGCCGTACTTGGTATCGAGCCAGAGGCGGTCGTTGGTTTTGCGGTAGCCCTGGCCGCGGGTATACTGCCCGGCGTAGAGAAAATCGGCCTCGTTGTCCCAGGTTTGGGGGCCGCGCAGGTAGTGCGCCTGGCCGTTGAAGAGGGTGCTCAAACCCACGGAGCTAGCCCCGCCGCCCTTCCAGTTGTCCGACACCACGGCCTCGTTCAGGTTCACGCCCGCCTTGAGGCTGGTGCGCCAGTACGAAGTGTCGGCCGGGGCCAGCGGGGTGGGCGGGGCTAGCGGGGTAACCTGGGCCAGCGCGGCGGCGGGGGCCAGCAGGCCCAGGGCGAGGGTAAGGCGTTTTTTCATGGGCAAAAGCAGGAAAGCACCCGCAAAAGTACCGGGCCGGCGAAGCTAGCCGCCTTATTTTGCAGCCGCATGGCAGTTTCTACCCTAGCCGCGGCGGCCCCGGCGCGGCCGGCGCCCGCGCCCTACTACCCGGCCCTCACGGGCTTGCGGGCGGTGGCGGCCTACCTGGTTTTTTTTCTGCACTTCCGCTTCGTGGGGCAGCCCGACTGGCTGGTGCGCCTCACGGGGCAGGGCTACGTGGGGGTGGGCATGTTTTTCGTGCTCAGCGGCTTCGTAATCGCCACCCGCTACCAGGGCACGGTGCAGCTGGGGCGGGCATGGTGGGGGCGCTACCTGTGGCGGCGGGTGGCGCGCATCTACCCGGTGTATTTTTTGCTGAATGGCTGGGCCCTGAGCCGCATCTACTGGCCGCTGCCGCCGGGGCAGGCCGGCAACAGCCTGTTTCTCATCGCGCTCAGCCAAAGCATGTTGCGCGGCTTTTCCAACACCCTCAAGTTTGTGGGCCTGCCGCAGGGCTGGTCGCTCACGGTGGAGGAGTGCTTCTACCTGTCGGCGCCGCTGCTGCTGCTGGCCTGGCAGCGGCGCGGGGCGGCCGGGGCGCTGGGCTTCGTGGCCGCCACGGTGGGCAGCGGCCTGCTGCTCACGGCCTTGTGCGCCGGCCGGCCCGAGCTGCACGGCTTGTTTGGCTCGTACCACCACTTGTTCAACTTCACGTTTTTTGGGCGGGTGCTGGAGTTTGTGCTGGGCGTGGGGCTGGCGCGCTGGTGGGCGGGCCGGCCCAGCGCGGCTGGCGCGGGCCGCGGGCCGTGGCTCACGGTGGCCGGCGTGGGGCTGATGGCGCTGGCCGTGGCCGGGCTAGCCGGGCTGCATTCGCCCATCGACACCTACGACGGCCTGCGCTACCCGGCAGCCACGGCCCTCAACATCGGGCTGTTTCCGGCTGGCGTGGTGGTGCTGCTGGCCGGCCTGCTGCGCGAAAGCTCCTGGCTGCGGCGGGCGCTGGCTAGCCGGCTGGCGCAGGCGCTGGGGCGCAGCTCCTACTTTTTTTACCTGCTGCACGTGAGCCCGCTCAGCGTGTGGTGGCAGCAGCACTTTGGCTGGGGGCGGCACATTCTGGCGCAGTTCGTGGTCACGGTGCTGCTCTCGGAGCTGGGCTACCGGCTGGTAGAGCGGCCGGTGCACCGCTGGCTGCTGGCCCACGGGCCCAAGCACAAGCAAGCCGCGCCCCAGCCGGCGTAGGCTGGCCGGGGCGCGGCTTGCGGACGGTTGTATTTGCTGAGAACAGACGAGCTTTTAGGCGGCCGTTTTGCCAGCGCTGGCGGCTCATCGCGATGCGCAGCCGGCACGGGCTAGCCGGCGGCTTGCTCAGAAGGGTCTTCGGTAGGGCCTTCGTAGGAACTAGCATCGCCGTCCTGCTCGTGCGGGGCTTGGGTGGCGTAAATGTGCTCCAACTCCTCTACCACCTCGCGGCCGTCGATACCAAGGTCTTTGAGCACACCGTCGGCAATGTCGTAGACGAGGCCGTGCAGGCGGGGCGGGTTGTCGCCGCGCATGGCGTTCTGGATGATGTTGGTTTTGGCCAGGTTCTGCACCTGCTCCGTCACGTTGAGCTCCACGAGGCGGCGCAGGCGCTGCTTCTCGTCCGTGATGCGCAGCAGCTCCGTTTCGTGCAGGCGCACCACGTCGCGGATGTTGACCAGCCAGTTGTCGATGAGGCCGTACTGCTTGTTAGCCGCCGCCGCAGCCACGCCGCCGCAGCCGTAGTGGCCCACCACCAGGATGTCTTGCACGCCCAGCACCTCCACGGCGTATTGCAGCACGCTCAGCAGGTTCATGTCGGCGGGCACTACCATGTTGGCAATGTTGCGGTGCACAAACATCTCGCCCGGGCCCGTGCCCGTGATGCCCGAGGCCGGCACCCGCGAGTCGGAGCAGCCGATGAACAGGTAGCGCGGCTTCTGGCCGTCGGCCAGGCGGTGAAAGAACTCGGGGTCTTCGGTGTTTTTGGCTTCCACCCACCGGCGGTTATTAGTAAGAATTTCGTCGATGCCGGCCATAGTAAGCAGTTGATTTAAGAAGGAACGCAACGTAACAAGCGCCTTGTACGCAGCCGGGGGGGGCACTTGTTCGGCGGGCGCGGGCTAGCCGGCGGCTTCGCCGCCCGGCCCAAAGCGCACGCGCAGCGTGTGCCGCGCCCCGGCCGGGGTAAAGTCGTAGCTCAGCTGGAAGCCGTAGTAGGCGCAGATATGCTGCACGATACTCAGGCCCAGGCCCGGCGACTCGGAGGCCGCGTTGTGCTTGCGAAAACGCTCGAAAAACCGGCTGGGGTCGCCGCTCACCACGGGGCCGGGGTTGCTCACGGCCAGCTCAGCAGCCGTGAGGTGCACGGTTACGTCGCCGCCGGGCACGTTGTGCCGGATGGCGTTGTGCAGCAGGTTGTGCAGCAGCGAGTCGGCCAGGCCGGGGTGCAGCTGGCGCGGGGGGCCAGCGGCCAGCTCCAGGTGCAGGGCCAGGTCGCGGGCTTCGAGCAGGGGGGCTAGCTGGGCGGCTTTTTCGCGCACCAAGCTAGCCAGGTCAAGGGGCTGGGCCTCGGTAAACTGCCCGTTCTCGATGCGGCTGAGCAGGCCCAGCGCCTGGTGCAGCCGCGAGAGCCGCCGGGTGGCGCCGTAGAGGTCGGCCAGCAGCGGGGCGGCGGCTGCATCTTCGGCCAGGGCGGGCAGCTGCATCAGCTGTTCTAGCTGCGCCTGCATGATGGCCAGCGGCGTCTGGGCTTCGTGGGCGGCATTGGCCGTGAATTCGCGCAGGTTCTCGTAGTCGGCCACCAGGCGGCGGCTCAAGTGCGTGAGGGCCTGGTTGAGTTCCGTAAACTCCTCGATGCGCGAGCGGGGCAACACCAGCACCCGGTGCTGCTGCAAGTCGTAGGTGCGCAGCGCGGCCAGCGTGCGCCGAAACGCCCCCCACAGCCGGCCCGACAGGTAGCGGTGCAGCCCCATAATGCCGCCCAGCAGCAGCAGCAACACCAGCAGCATGCTGCTCATCACGGCCATCAGCAGCTCATCCACCTCCACCATCGACTTGCGCAGCGTGACCCAGGCGGGCGGCTGCCCGGCGCCCGCTACCCGAAACGTGAGCTGCCGGTGCGGCACCAGCGAGCCCTCGGTGGGGTCGAGCCACACCGTGTCGGAAAAGCCCAGCGGCCGGGGCCGCTGGCTGATGCTGTACTGCCCCCGGTACAGGGGCTCGGGCAGAGGCTGGCCGCTGGCCACCCGCGCCTCCACCTCCAGGCGGTGGTTTTGCAGCTGCTCGCCCACCTCGTTGCGCACGGCGTAGTCGGTACCCAGGTACAGCACCACGCTGCCCACCGCAAACAGCCCGGCGCTCAGCCACATGTAGTAGCGGTTGGTGGCGGCGAGTAGCTTCATGCTTGCAGGAATAGGTTGAGTAGTCGGAGTAATTTGAGTAATGAGAGCAGTTGGAGTAATGACGCTAATGAAAAACTACTTCGTAATGCTGGGCGCAGCAAAGCGCAGCCAAAGCATCTTGGCTACCTCGTTGAACGGCTCATCCGCACTCTAAAAACATGCTTGGGCTACGCTTCGCTCAATATGACAGTCAGGCTACGAAACAGCTTCCTTACTCTAACTGCTCCCATTACTCAAACTACTCCTTACTCCGCACTCAGCTTATACCCTACCCCGTACATGGTGCGGATGTAGTTTTCGGCGCCTTTTTCCTGCAATTTCTTGCGCAGGTTTTTGAGGTGGGTGTAGATGAAGTCGAACGAGTCGGCGGCATCGACCGAGTCGCCGCAGAGATGCTCGGCAATGGCCTCCTTGGTGAGTACGCGGCCGGGGTTGGCCAGCAAGTACAGCAGCAAGTCGTATTCCTTGCGCGTGAGGGCTAGCGCCGCGCCGTGCACCTGCACTTCGGCCTGCTCGGGCCACACCACCAGGTCGCGAAATATCAAGTGATTATGCCCCTGAAACCGGCGGCGGCGGATAATGGCCCGCAGCCGCGCGTTCAACTCGGAAAGGTGAAACGGCTTCACCAAATAGTCGTCGGCGCCCAGGTCGAGGCCCGCCACGCGGTCCTCAATGCCATCGCGGGCCGAAATGATGAGTACCCCGGCCGGCGAGCTGTCGGCCTTGAGGGCGCGCAGCAGGTCAAGGCCGTTGCCATCGGGCAGGGTCAGGTCGAGCAGCACGCAGTCGTAGCGGTACAGTTTTATCTTGTCGAGGGCCTGGGTATAGTCGGCGGCTACTTCCACCACGTAGCCGCTCTGGCGCAGGGCTTCGATGAGGGTGGAGCGCAGGGCCGGCTCGTCTTCGACTAGCAGTAGTTTCATGGCTAAGCTAACAGGTGGTTAGTTGAGCTTACGAAAAAAGGAGGTAAATCTGTGAAAATCCTGTTAAACTCAGAATTTACTCACATTATTTTCATCTTCTGGTAACACAGCTAGCTTCCTCACGCGCCACTTTATGCCCTGGCTGCGCTTGGCATAGCCCACAAAAAAGCCGCTGGCCCCGCGTAAGCTTGCCCGTGGCGAACAGGGCAACGCACGCAAGGCCAGCGGCTTACTATGATGCAGCAACCTATTTTTTAGGCCGCCACGTGAGGCAGAGGCCGGGCGTCTTGCCGTAGAACGTAGGCACGATGCCAATGTCGCGGCCGATGGACTTGCGGCCCCAGCGGTTGCGGTGGGTGAGGTAGGCCAGGTGGGCGCTCAAGATGCCGAAGCCCGCGCCGGCCACCACGTCGCTCTGCCAGTGCTTATCCACCACCATGCGCAGCACGCCCACGCTGGTGGCCACGGCGTAGGCCCCGATGCCGTACCACTGGCTCTTGTCCCGAAACTCGGTATGCACGATGCTGGCCGCCAGAAACGCCTGCGCCGTGTGGCCCGACGGAAACGAGAGATTGTCGGACCCATCTGGCCGCTCCTCGTGGCTCAAAGACTTCACGATGAACGTGCTGGCCAGCATGATGGCCTCGCCCTTGGCAATGAGGAGCAGGGTATTGATGCGGTCGTTGCGGCTCTCGACGCCCGCCAGCGCCACGGCGCCCAGCTCCAGGTAGGGCACGAAGATAAGAATATCGGCCACCCGGCTCTGCGACGACGGAAACACGCGGTGAATGTCGCGCTGCGCGTCCTGGTTGGTATAAAAGCCGCCGCCGTTAAACGTGTACGCTCCGTAGCCGATGAGCACCGCCGGAATGGCCACCGCCTTGAACAGCTTGCTCTTGAAAAACGGCTTTTTGGCGGCCGTGGGCACGCCCAGCGGGTTCTCGTACTTGTGGGTCGTGTCGGCGGGGGCCGGCGCGTTGGCGGGGTTGAGGGGTACCTGGGCTAGCACCGGCGTGGCGGCGCTCAGCAGCAGCCCCACTAGCACGGCGCGGGTAGAAGAGAAGAATGACGTCATGGCGTAACAATAGGGTAATGAACTGCCCTCTACGCGGGCCGGCCGGTTTTTGCTGTCATTGGCAAACCTAAAAGCCGATTTTGGAGACAGTCTGATTCAGCGGGCGGTGCCTAGAGTACCTGGTGCAGCGGGCTAGCCGGCCCACCTGCGCGGGCCAGAGGCCAGCCGGCAACGTTGCCGGGAACGATGGCGCAAATAAATCGGGCTGGCTCCTTGCAGAACCCCGCCAGCGGGCCTAGTATTCCGGTGCCAAATCCTGATTCGGGCCGGCAGCTACTGGTTTTTTACGCGCTTACTACCCAGCCAGCGCCCGGCGCCGACCCTCCCACCCGCTCCTTTTCTATGAATCGTTTTGCATTGCTACCCTGCCTGCTGCTGGCCCTGGCCGCCTGGCCAGCTAGCCCCAGCCACGGCCAGAATGGGCGCCCCGCCCCTAGCCCGCCGGCCCCGCCCACGCTGCCCGCCGTGCGCCAAGTGCGCTTCAAGGCCGACACCTTCAACATTCAGAAATACGGGGCTGTGGCCGATGGCCAGGCGCTGAACACCCAGGCTTTCCAGAAAGCCATTATGGCCTGCACGCAGGCGGGCGGCGGCACGGTGATGGTGCCGGCCGGCCTGTGGCTCACGGGCCCCATCGCGCTGCAAAACAACGTGAACCTGCACGTGTCCACCGGCGCGCTGGTGCAGTTTACCACCGACCACTTGCAGTACCCGCTCCTCAAAACGACCTGGGAGGGCGAGGAAGCCATTCGCAGCCAGGCCCCGATTTCGGGGGTGGGGCTGGCCAACATTGCCATCACCGGCAACGGCACGTTTGACGGGGCCGGCGACAGCTGGCGGCCGGTGAAGAAGAACAAGCTCAACGAGGGCGAGTGGAAAAAGCTGCTGGCTTCGGGCGGCGTGCTCAACGAGAAAAAGGATACCTGGTACCCCTCGGCCGGCTCGCTCAAGGGCAATATGCTGGCCGTCGCGGGCACGCCGCGCAAGAGCCTCGACCCGACGGCCTTCGACGACATTCGCGATTTTTTGAGGCCCAATATGCTGAGCCTCACCGATTGCAAACAGATTTTGCTCGAAGGCTTCACCATCCAGAATTCGCCGGCCTGGACCATTCACCCGCTGCTGTGCCAGGACATTACAGTGCGCCGCGTGACGGCCCGCAACCCCTGGTACGGCCAGAACACCGACGCCATCGACGTGGAGTCGTGCCGCAACGGCGTGCTCGACGACTGCGTGTTTAGCGTGGGCGACGACGGCCTGTGCATCAAGAGCGGCCGCGACGAGGAAGGCCGCAAGCGCGGCGTGCCCACCGAAAACTTCCTCATCCAAAACTGCAAAGTGTACAGCGCCCACGGCGGCTTCGTCATTGGCTCCGAGATGTCAGGCGGCGTGCGCAACCTGGTGGTGCGCAACTGCACCTTCCAGGGCACCGACGTGGGCCTGCGCTTCAAAACGGCGCGCGGCCGCGGCGGCATGGTCGAGAACGTGTGGGTCGATGGCATCACGATGACCGACATTGCCGGCCAGGCCATCTTGTTCGATATGTACTACGCCGCCAAAGACCCCGTGCCGCAGGCCGGCGAGTCGACGGCGCCGCCCGTCATCGCGGCCCAGCCGCTGAACGAGGGCACGCCGCAGTTCCAGCACTTCTACATTAAAAACGTGGTGTGCAAGGGCGCCGAAACCGGCATCCTGGTGCGCGGCCTGCCCGAAATGGCCATCAAGGACATCAGCCTCGAAAACATCGTAATTGAGAGCCAAAAAGGGATGCTGTGCCAGGAAGCCGAGAATATCCGCCTCAAAAACGTGACCCTGTTCACCCGCGAAACCCGGCCGGTGCTGGAAGTGCAGAACAGCAAAAACATCAGCCTCGACGGCATCAAATACGCCAGCGGCGCCGACCTGCTGCTGCGCGTGAGTGGCGACCGCAGCCAGGACATCCGCCTCGTCAATACCAATACCAAGCTCGCCAAGAAGGGGTTGGAGCTAGGCGACAAGGTAGGCAAAAAGGTGGTGCAGGTGTCAGCGAAGTAATCTTTCGTGACCTGACGGGGCGCCTCACCCCCCGGCCCCCTCTCCGAAAAGGAGAGGGGGAGCCTAATGACTAAAAACGACTGCTTGCGTTCGCATCCGGTCGGCTCCCCCTCTCCTTTTCGGAGAGGGGGCCGGGGGGTGAGGCGCCTCGTTGTTAAGACAAATTTATTTTCTCTATGCTTTCTCCCACCCGCCTTTTCCTCACCGCCACCGCGCTAGCCCTGCCGCTGCTAGCCCCCGCCCAAAACGCCCCAGCCGCGATGTCGCAGCGCATGGCCGATGCCTTCATTGCCCAGCACCCCGACTCCATCGTCATCGGCAACCGCAAAACCGCGCGCTGGGACTACGAGCAGGGCCTGATGCTGCGGGCGCTGGAGCGCGTGTGGGAGCGCACCGGCGACGGCCGCTACTTCACCTACATTCAGAAAGACCTCGACCAGTTTGTGCAGCAGGATGGCAGCATCCGCACCTACAAGGCCGACGATTATACCCTTGATAACCTAGCCACCGGCCCGGCCCTGCTGCTGCTGGGGCAGCTCTCGGTGCCCCAGGCTGAGAAGTACCGGCTAGCCGCCGCCACGCTGCGCCGGCAGTTGGCCAGCCAGCCCCGCACCCAGGAGGGCGGCTTCTGGCACAAGAAGGTGTACCCTAATCAGATGTGGCTCGATGGCCTCTACATGGCCGAGCCCTTCTACGCCCAGTACAGCGCGCTCACCGGCGACCAGGCCGGCCTCGACGACGTGGCCAAGCAGTTTGCGCTCATCGAAAAGCACCTGCGCGACCCCAAAACCGGCCTGCTGCGCCACGGCTACGACGAAAGCCGTACCCAGAAATGGGCCGACCAAGCCACCGGCCTTTCGCCCCAGGCCTGGGACCGCGCCGTAGGCTGGTACGCCATGGCCCTCGTGGACGTGCTTGATTACCTGCCCGCCGCCAGCCCCCACCGCGCCGCGCTTATTGCCGACTTGCAGCGGCTGGCTCCCACCCTGGCTAAGTACCAGGACCCCAAAACCGGTACCTGGAGCCTCGTGCTGGGCCAGGAAGGCCAAAAAGGCAACTATGCCGAAGCCTCGGGCAGCAGCATGTTTGTGTATGCCCTAGCCAAGGGCGTGCGGCTAGGCTACCTCAATAAGCAGTACGCCGCCGTGGCCCGCAAGGGCTACGAGGGCCTGCTGAAAACCTTCATCAGCACCGAAAACGGCGCGCTGGCCCTCAACGGCACCGTGAGCGTGGGCGGGCTAGGCGGTAATCCCTACCGCGACGGCTCCTACCAATATTACCTCAGCGAGCCGCTGCGCAAGAACGATTTGAAGGGCGTCGGCCCGTTCATTTTGGCTAGCACCGAGCTAGAAATTGCCCAGGAAAACGCCGTGGGCCAGGGCAAAACCGTGGGCCTCGATTACTATTTCAACCACGAGACGCGCAAAAACGCCTTCACCGGCCAGCCCGAGCAGTGGCACTACACCTGGGAGGAGCGCACGCACGGCGGCTTCTGGCTGTGGGGCAACCAGTTGCGCGAGCTGGGCGCCCGCACCGTGCCGGTGCCCACGGCGCCTACCGCCGCCAGCCTCAAGGGCCTGAACGTGTACGTGCTAGTGGACCCCGACACCAAGAAGGAGTCGCCCAATCCTAACTACATCTCGGCCGCCGATGGCCAGGCCGTGGCCGACTGGGTGCGCGCCGGCGGCACGCTCGTGCTACTCGCTAATGACACAGCCAACTGCGAAATCAAGCACTTCAACACCCTGGCCAAACACTTCGGCCTCCAGTTCAGCGACCAGAGCGTGAACATGGTGCAGGGCAGCCAGTTTGAGCAGGGCCGGGTAGACCTGGCCAGCGGCGCGGCCGTGTTCAAGCAGGCCAAAACGGCCTACATCAAGGAGCTGTCGGTGCTGGCCCTGGCCGCACCCGCCCGGCCTTTGGTGACCAACAATGGCAAGGTGCTAATGGCCACGGCCACGCTGGGCAAGGGCCGCGTGTTTGCCCTCGGCGACCCGTGGCTGTACAATGAGTATGTAGACGGGCGCAAGATTCCGGCGGGGTTCGAGAACTTCCAGGCGGGCAAGGACTTGGGGCGCTGGCTGCTGAAATAGCCACGGCCGGCGTAAACGTCGGGGGCCGCTTGCCGTTCTTGTAGCCTCCAACTCCACCTTTTTTGCTATGCTGCTTATTCGCCACGGCCAGCCCGGCCAGGAAAAACCCGGCCTCGTGCTCGACGGCTACCGCTACGACCTCAGCCACTTCGGCGAGGACTTCGACGAGAAATTCTTTGCCTCGGATGGGCTGGCCCGCCTCGCCGCCTTCGTGGATGTGCAGCGCGAGCTGCTGCTGCCCATTCCGCCCACCACGCGGCTGGGCCCGCCGGTGGCCCGGCCCTCCAAAATCGTGTGCGCCGGCCTCAACTACACCGACCACGCCGCCGAAATGGGCCTGGGCCTGCCCACCGAGCCCGTTATTTTCCTCAAAGCCACCTCCTCGCTGAGCGGCCCGAACGACGCTATTATCCTGCCCCGCGGCTCGGAGAAAACCGACTGGGAAGCGGAGCTAGCGGTAGTCATCCGCAAGCGCGCCAGCTACGTGAGCGAGGCCGACGCCGCCCAGTACATTGCCGGCTACGTGCTGCTCAACGACGTGAGCGAGCGCGCCTACCAGCTCGAGCGCGGCGGCACCTGGGACAAGGGCAAGGGCTGCGACACCTTCGCGCCGCTCGGCCCCTGGCTGGCCACCCCCGACGAGCTGACCAACCCCAGCCGCCTCAAAATCTGGCTCTCGGTGAACGGCGAAAAAGTGCAGGACGGCAACACGGCCAACCTCATTTTCAAGGTGCCCTACCTCATCAGCTACATCAGCCAGTTTATGACCCTGCTGCCCGGCGACATCATCTCGACCGGCACGCCCGCCGGCGTGGGCAGCGGGCTCAAGCCGCCCCGCTACCTAAAGCCTGGCGACGTGGTGGAACTGGGCATCGAGGGCCTCGGCAGTTCGCGCCAGGTGGTGCGGGCGGCGGAATAACCCCGCCTGTCATTGCGAGCGCAGCGCGGCAATCGCACAGGCACGATATCCAACCGACTCGTGCCTGTGTGATTGCCGCGCTACGCTCGCAATGACAGCCGATTTTAAAACGACTAATTTTTATGAAACTCCCGCTTTTCCTCGGCCTGCTGCTAGCCACCTTCACTACCCAGGCCCAGGTGCGCCGCGTGGTAGTAGCGGCCGATGGCAGCGGCGACTTTCGCTCGGTACAAGCCGCCTTCGACGTCGTGCCCGCCGGCAATGCCGACTGGTTTACCATCGTGGTAAAGCCCGGCACCTACAAGGAAAAGCTGACCCTGGCCGCCGAGAAAACGCACGTGCGGCTGGTGGGCGAGGACGCCGCCCGCACCATCCTCACCTTCGATAACTACAACCAGCGCATCGACCCGGCCACTGGCAAGAACTTCGGCACCACCGGCTCGGCCAGCGTGCACCTCTATGCCAACGACTTCGCGGCCGATAATATCACCTTTGAAAATTCAGCCGGGCCGGTGGGCCAGGCCGTGGCCGCCTGGGTGGCCGGCGACCGCAGCAGCTTCCGGCACTGTCGCTTCCTGGGCTTTCAGGATACGCTCTACACTTTCGGCTTCGGTAGCCGCCAGCTCTACGCCGATTGCTACATCGAGGGCACCGTCGATTTCATCTTCGGCAGCAGCACGGCCTGGTTTGAAAACTGCCGCGTGGTGGGCAAAACGGGCGGCTTTTTCACCGCCGCTTCTACCCCCGATACCACGCGCTACGGCTACGTGTTTCACCGCTGCCGCCTGGAGGGCGCGGCCCCCGCTAGCTCCTTCTACCTGGGCCGCCCTTGGCGCCCCTACGCCAAAACCGTATTCCTGGAGTGCCAGCTAGGCGCCCTGGTGCGCCCCGAGGGCTGGGATGAATGGGGCAAGGAAACCAACAAGCAAACCGCCTATTACGCCGAGTACAAGAGCAGCGGCCCGGCGCCCGGCCAGCCGCCCGCGCCCCCTGGACGCACCAGCTCACCAAGGCCGAGGCGACGGCCTATACCCAGGCCGCCGTGTTGCGCGGCTGGCAGCCGCCGAAGTAGTAGCGCTGGCTTCAACTCCGGCCCCGACCATCCATAGTCCCGCCCCGACGCTTCGCGGTGGCGCCACGGCTTTCTACACTGCCGCCACGCGGCTTATGGCCCTCGCCACGCGGCTCCCCACTAGCGCTACACGACTCTCCACTATCGCCACATGATTCTCAGCTGCCGCCACGCGATTCTCAACTATCGCCGCGCGGCTTATGGCCCTCGCCACGCGATTCTCAACTGCCGCCCCGCCGCTTATGACTATCGCCACGCGGCTTTCCACTGCCGCCGCGCCTATTAGGGTCGTTGGCGCCTTTTTTTCTAGTTGCTATGCACAAACTATTCCTGCTGGCTTTATTGCCGCTGGCCCCCGCCCTGGCCCAAACCACACCCGCCCCGGCCAGGCTCGGCCTACCGCCCGCGCGCCCGGCCCCGCCGCCCCAGGTGCTACTCATGCGCGTGGCCCCAGATGGCAGCGGCGACTACAAGACTATTCAAGAAGCCGTGAATGCCTCGCGCGACCTGTCGCAGGTCACGGTCACCATTCAAATTAAAAACGGTATTTATCGCGAAAAGCTGGTGGTGCCGGCCCACAAAACGCACGTGCGGCTGGTGGGCGAAAGCGCGCTGGGCACCATCATCACGGGCGCCGACCATACCGGCGACACGGCCGGCCACAATACCTACTCCTCCCAAACCGTGCTGGTGCAGGCCAACGACTTCACGGCCGAGAACATCACCTTCGAAAACGCTGCTGGCGCCGTGGGCCAGGCCGTGGCCCTGCACGTCGATGGCGACCGAGCTACCTTCCGCCACTGCCGCATGCTCGGCAACCAGGATACGCTGTACCCGGCCGTCGAAAACAGCCGCCAATACTACCAGGACTGCTACATCGAGGGCACCACCGATTTTATTTTCGGCACCGCCGTAGCCGTATTCGACCGCTGCGAAATCCGCAGCAAGCGCAACTCCTACATCGCCGCCGCGGCCACCACCGAGCGCCAGGCCTACGGCTTCGTATTCAGAGACTGTAAGCTTACCGCCGACACCGCCGCCCACAAAGTATACCTGGCCAGGCCCTGGCGCCCGCACTCGCGCACCGTGTACCTGCGCTGCGAACTGGGCGCCCACATCTTGCCCGCCGGCTGGGACAACTGGCGCGACGCCGCCAACGAAAAAACTGCCTTCTACGCCGAGTACCAAAGCACCGGCCCCGGCGCCAACCCCGCCGCCCGCGCCAAGTGGAGCCACCAGCTCACGGCCAAGGAAGCCAAGCGCTACACCCTAGCCAACATCTTCGGCGGCGAAAGCGGCTGGGTGCCGCAGGAGTAAGGCGGGAGCGTGCGTTGACCCAAAAGCACGTCCTATTGAATTTTTGTGATTCGACGCCCCTCTGATTTAAAAAGTGGCTCCCGAATTATGCGTCCAGACTGCCATGCAACTGGTGCATAACAATAGAAAAATTACTCCAAATGCCTTCGCCCATTGCTTTTTTGCCCCGCACAATGCTAGCAGTAGTGCAAAGCCATTCAGAAATACTACTAATGGTAGAAAAAGCATTAGGCCATCCTCGTCCATTCTGAAATCCAACAGTTTTTTGTCTTGGCCCATCCCTAAAAGTGCCCAAGCGAATAACACCAAATTCAGACCCACTGGGAAGATATAGGGCTTTAAAGAGAGCGAGGGTTTCATCTGTTACATGAGTTACGAGAGCCCCGCCCCGCCCGACGACTCCCTTACCACCAGCGCCGTCGGAATGGTAACGGTGCTGGGCGGCTCGGCGCGGTGCTTTTTCTCAATGAGGTCGAGCAGACGGCCCACGGCCACGCGGCCGATTTCGGTGGCGGGCTGCGTCACGGTGCTCAGCGAGGGGGCTAGCATATCGGCCACCGTCAGGTTGGTGAAGCCGATGAGCGACACCTGCCCGGGAATGGCGATGCGGCGCTGGCGCAGGGCCGCCAGGCAGCCCACCGCCAGCCGGTCGCTGGCCGTGAAAAAGGCGTCGGGCCGGGGCTCCAGGGCCAGCAGTTCATCTACCAGCGGGCCTACCTCATCGGGGCCGAAGGTGCCGAAGCGCACCAGGGTTTCGTCGTAGGGCACGCCGTGCTTTTCGAGGGCCGCCCGGTAGCCGGCCAGCCGCTCCTGCGTGATGCTGAGCCAGGGCTGAATGGTGAGGTGCGCAATGCGCCGCCGCCCCGACAGCAGCAGGTGCTCGGTGGCGGCAAAGGCGCCGGCAAAGTTGTCGGCCACCACGCGGGGCGTGTCCAGCGCGGCCGACACGCGGTCGAACTGCACGATGGGCGTGCCCTGCTGCTGCAATTCCTGTAGGTGGCTCACGTCGTTGGTTTCGCTGCTGAGCGAGATGAGCAGGCCATCGACGCGGCGGGCCAGGGCCTGGCGCAGGTTGGCCACTTCGCGGTCGTAGGCCTCGTGGGTTTGGAAGATGAGCACGTCGTAGCCGCGCTGGTTGGCTACCTCCTCGATGCCGTTGATGGCCTGCGAAAAGTAATAATTGGCAATCTGCGGCACTATCACCCCAATGGCCTTGCTGCTGCTACCCTTCAGGCTGAGCGCAATGGGATTGGGGCGGTAGTGCAGGCGCGCAGCGCACTCCATCACGAGGCGCTTGGTTTCGGGGTTGATTTCGTAGCTGTCGCGCAGGGCCCGCGACACCGTCGAGACGGAAATATTGAGCTCGCGGGCGATGTCTTTGAGGGTAGCGGGTTCCAAATGGGTTCTACTTAAAGTGCAATTGCCAGCAAGCGAGCGGCGGCCTCTCCGGCGGCTAAAGATAAACGTTGTGCCCACGTTACGGGCCCGGCCGCGCCAACGTGAGTGCTGCGTGAGCAACGTGGAAACGTTACCGATAACGATTGCGCAAATAAAAACGGCCCCGGGTACTCAGCCCAAGCCGGGCGGGGGCTAAACTTCGACACTGCCAACTAGCGCGGCCCAGCCAGGGCTCGCTCGCTACTCTTTCTAAAACGCAACTCCCACCCGCCTGCTAATGTCTGCTCCCTCCCTTTTCAGCCTAGCCGGCCAGCGCGCCCTCGTCACGGGCGCCGACCGCGGCATTGGCCAAGCCATGGCCGTAGGGCTGGCCGAAGCCGGCGCCGACATCATCGGCGTATCGCGCAGCCTGCCCGACGGCGGCGCCACCGAGCAGGCCGTGCGCGCCTTAGGCCGCGACTTCCGAGCCTACCGCGCCGACCTCGGCGAGCCCGCCGCGCTGCAAGGCTTCATCCAGCAAGTATTGGCCGATTTTGAGCGCATTGATATTCTGGTTAACAACGCCGGCATTATCCGGCGCGCGCCGGCCGCCGAGCACTCCGATGAGGATTGGGATGCCGTGCTGAGCGTGAACCTCGACGCGCCCTTCCGGCTGGCCCGGGCCGTGGGCGGCCGGATGCTCCAGCAGGGCAGCGGTAAAATCATTTTCACCGCTTCGCTGCTCACCTTCCAGGGCGGCATCAACGTGCCGGGCTACGCGGCCAGCAAGGGCGCCATCGGCTCCCTAGTAAAGGCCCTGGCCAACGAGTGGGCCGGCCGCGGGGTGAACGTGAACGCCATCGCCCCCGGCTACATCGCCACCGATAATACCGTCGCCCTGCGCCAGGATGCCGACCGCTCGGCCAGCATCCTGGGCCGCATTCCCGCCGCCCGCTGGGGCGAGCCCGCCGACTTTAAAGGCCCCACGGTTTTCCTGGCCTCCGCGGCCAGCGACTACGTGCACGGCACCATCCTCACCGTCGATGGCGGCTGGATGGGCCGCTAGCCCTCCCACTCCCCAAGCCAGTCAGCCCGGCGCAGCCGGGCGTATCGGCGCAATCCGTTAAATCCGTTCAATCTGCGGTCATGAATCAACGCTTTGCTATTGGCCCGCGCGAAACGGCCAGCCTCAACACGGCCGGCCTGCGCGAGCACTTTCTAATCGAGAACATCTTCACGCCGGGCGCTATCGAGCTGACCTACACCCACTACGACCGCATGCTAGTGGGCGGGGCCATGCCGACCGAAGCAGGGCTAGCCCTGCCCAACCCCGAGGGCCTCAAGGCTCAGTTCTTCCTGGAGCGCCGCGAGCTGGGCGCCCTCAACGTGGGCGGCGCGGGCGAAATCGTAGTTGATGGCACTACCTACGCGCTAGGGTCGCAGGACTGCCTCTACGTGGGCCGCGGCAGCCGGCAGGTGGAGTTTCGCAGCGTGGACGCGGCCAGCCCGGCCAAGTTCTACCTGCTCTCGGCGCCCGCCCACAAGGAATATCCCACCACCCGGCGCACGCAGGCCGAGGCCACGCCGGTGGAAATGGGCGCGCTGGAAACGGCCAACCAGCGCACCATCTACAAGTACATCTTCAACGAGGGCATTGCCAGCTGCCAGCTCGTGATGGGCCTGACCCAGCTCAAGCCGGGCAGCGTGTGGAACACCATGCCCAGCCACGTGCAC
>Ga0160428_1000331_pt1 | contig 55562 bp, 47 predicted proteins | sample SolpanmetagenomM_FD_108198 | JGI IMG/M metagenome (GOLD analysis project Ga0160428, IMG submission 108198) | Solar panel surface microbial communities from Lawrence Berkeley National Laboratory, California, USA - M | ecosystem: Engineered > Built environment > Solar panel > Unclassified ... | reverse complement strand
TTGGGTACCAGCGCGGGTAGTGCCATAGCGTTTGACGTGTTGGGTTTGCCCACAATGCTTACAGGTGACTGCTTCTAAGACCATTCACAAAGATACTCTATTCAACGCAGTTAGGCCACTACCGAAAATTGAAAATAAAAATACAGAAATAGAAAGGATAAAGTTTCAAGAGAAAATGCAGTTACTGTTTTGGATAATAAATCCAGAAGAAAATTTCTTGAACAGTCCTATAAAAAGGTTGGCAGACTGGAGAAATCAAGAACTAATGCATACATCGACGGCTGTATCCAATCCACGTATATCTAGCTTTAAAGAAGAAAAGAATTACATAGAGCTGCTAGACTTACTATGTTTAATTAGACAATTCGTATCCGACAACACCAAATAGATAACGTGTATGTAATCAACTGATTGCAAAGCAGTCGTAAATTTTCTGGCTTTGGTTTAGTCACTGACCCGGCGGTTTCGCCTATTTTTAGGAACGCGAAGCCAATCCGGTATCAGGCGTAGTCATCATCTGGGTAATCCGTAAATCAGATAAATCCCGGTTCAGACAACAGTACCCTATGCAGTTTTCCCACCTCCATACCCACACCCAGTACTCGTTGCTCGACGGTCAGGCCGACATCAAGAAGCTGATTAAGAAGGCTAAAGGCGATAATATGCCCGCCGTCGCCATCACCGATCACGGCAATATGTTCGGCGTGTTCGAGTTCGTGGCCGAAGCCGCCAAGCAGGGCATCAAACCCATCGTTGGGTGTGAGTTCTACGTCGTGGAAGACCACACGATCAAGCAGTTTACCAAGGAGAAGAAAGATATTCGGTACCACCAGCTGCTGCTGGCCAAGAATGCGCAGGGCTATAAAAACCTCGCCAAACTCTGCTCGCTAGGGTACATGGAAGGGCTGTACGGCAAGTACCCCCGCGTAACGAAAGAGCTGATTGACAAGTATAAGGAAGGGCTGATTGCGACGACCTGCTGCATCGGCGCTATTGTGCCGAAAACGATTCTGAAGAAGGGCGAGGAAGCCGCCGAAATCGAATTCAAGTGGTGGCTCGACCGCTTTGGTGAGGATTATTACGTCGAATTGCAGCGGCACGAGATTCCCGATCAGATCAAGGCCAACGAGGTGCTGGTGAAGTTTGCCCACAAGCACAACGTCAAAATCATCGCGTCCAACGATTCGCACTACGTCGACCGCGACGACTGGGTGGCGCACGACATCCTACTTTGTGTGAACACGGGCGAGAAGCAGAGCACCCCGTCGATGAAGGAATTCAGCGACGACGAAGCGATGCCCAAAAACACGCGCTTCGCTTTCTTTTCCGATCAGTTCTATTTCAAGAACACGCAGGAGATGACGACGCTGTTTGCCGATATGCCCGAAGCTATCGACAACACCAACGAGATCGTCGGGAAGGTCGAGACGCTGAAGCTGAAACGCGACATTCTACTGCCCAACTTCCCGATTCCCGGCGAGTTCAAGCTACACACCGACGACGTCGCCAATCAGTGGGAATTCCTGAAGCACCTGACCTACGAGGGCGCGCGGAAACGCTACGGTGAAATTGAAAGTCACGTACAGGAACGGCTTGACTTTGAGCTGTTTACCATCAAAACGATGGGGTTTGCCGGTTACTTTCTCATCGTAGCCGACTTCATTCAGGCCGGGCGCGATCTGGGCGTGATGGTCGGGCCAGGGCGGGGTTCGGCGGCTGGTTCGGCGGTGGCGTATTGCATCGGCATCACCAACATCGACCCCATCAAGTACGATCTCCTGTTCGAGCGGTTCCTCAACCCCGACCGGAAGTCGATGCCCGATATCGATACCGACTTTGACGATGAAGGTCGGCAGAAGGTGATCGATTACGTCGTGCAGAAGTACGGCAAACAGCAGGTCGCGGCTATCGTGACCTACGGTACGATGGCGGCTAAATCGGCCATCAAAGACGTGTCGCGGGTGATGGATCTGCCCCTGTCGGACGCCAACGCCCTCGCTAAGCTGGTGCCCGACAAGCCGACCTACAACATGACGCTGAAGCGCATCTTCGAGGACCCCATCGACGGGCCGGGTGGGCTGGCGAACGTGATTCAGCCGGAGGAAGTCGAGAACGTCCGGCGGATGCGTGCGCTCGAACTGGGCGATCAGAGCGTAGGCCGGACGATGAAACTCATCGATACCGAAAAAGTGCAGAACGTGCTGCAACAGGCGCGTCGGCTGGAGGGTACGGTGCGAAACACGGGCGTTCACGCGGCCGGGATCATCATCGCGCCCGACGACCTGAGCAACATCGTCCCCGTCTCGACCTCGAAAGATACCAACCTGATTATCACCCAGTACGAGGGGAAGGTCATCGAGGACGCGGGCGTAATCAAGATGGACTTTCTGGGCCTGCGCAACCTCACGATCATCAAGGAGTGCCTGCGGCTCATCAAGCAAAACCACGGCGGGCTGTTCGTCAATGACGTCGAAACCGACATCGACGACATTCCGCTCGACGACCCGAAAGCTTACGAACTGTTTCAGCGCGGGGAAACGAACGCCATTTTCCAGTTCGAATCCGACGGGATGAAAAAGTACATGAAGGACCTCCGGCCCGACCGCTTCGAGGACCTCATTGCGATGAACGCCCTCTACCGTCCCGGCCCGATTCAGTATATCCCGACCTTTATCAAGCGAAAGCATGGGCTGGAAGAAGTCAAGTACGACCTGCCCGAAATGGAGGAGTATCTGGCTGATACCTACGGCATTACGGTTTATCAGGAGCAACTGATGCTGCTGTCGCAGAAGCTTGGCAACTTCACTAAAGGTGACGCCGACGTGCTGCGGAAGGCGATGGGAAAGAAGGACCGCGCCACGCTCGACAAGATGAAGGGCAAGTTTATGGAGGGCTGCGCGGCCAACAAACTGAACCCGAAAATCTGCGAAAAAGTCTGGACCGACTGGGAAGCCTTCGCGTCGTACGCCTTCAACAAATCGCACTCGACCTGCTACGCGTTCGTCGCCTACCAGACGGCCTATCTGAAGACCTACTACAAGTCGGAGTACATGGCCGCCGTATTGACGAGCTGCCTGGGCAACATCGAAAAAATCACGTTCTTCCTCGAAGAGTGTAAGAACATCGGCATTCCCGTACTCGGCCCCGACGTCAACGAATCGGAGCGCGTATTTGGCGTCAATAAAAAAGGCGAGATCCGCTTCGGACTGGCCGGTATCAAAGGCGCGGGCGACGCGGCTGTGGAAGCCATTATCGAAGAGCGCACCGCCGGGGGTGACTACAAAGACGTGTTCGACTTCATCATCCGGGTCAATCTCCGGACGGTAAATAAGAAAACGCTCGAATCGCTGGCCTATGCGGGGGCCTTCGACGCCCTGGAGCAGGACTACCACCGGGCGCAGTACTTCGAAGTTCCGCCGACCGAAACCAGCCCGTTCCTGGAGAAAATTATCCGCTACGGCAACAATTACCACGCCGAGAAAGCAGCCGCGCAGCAGTCGCTGTTTGGCGCAATGATGGGTGGTGAACCGATGCTGGCGCGGCCTAAACCACCGACCGTACCGGCCTGGAATCAGATTGAGAAGCTGAAGTTCGAGAAGGAAGTCGTCGGCTTTTACATCAGCGGCCACCCGCTCGATGAGTTCCGGCTCGAAATGGACGGCTTCTGCAACTGCACCCTCGATAAACTCTACGAAACCAAAACGCCTGAAATCAGGATCGCCGGGATTGTCTCATCGATGCAAGTCCGTATGACCAAGACCGGGAACCCGTTCTGCATTTTCAAACTGGAGGACTACAACACGTCGATCGAGCTGGCGCTGTTCGGCGACGACTACGTGCGGCTGGGTCAGTACGTCGACGTGGGCCGCTTCCTGCACATCACCGGCAAGACGCAGAACAAGTGGAATTCCGACCAGCTCGAATTCAAAGCGGGCAGTATTCGGCTGCTCAATGAGATGCGCGAGAAAATGTGCAAGGAACTCCGCGTGTCGCTGACGCTGGACGCCCTGAATGCGCAGCTGATTAGTCAGATCAACGAACTGCTAAACGCCCACCCCGGCACCTGCAACCTGTCGCTGAACGTAGTCGACCCTGAGGAGCGGCTAGAAATCAGTCTGCAATCGCGGACGCTGAAAGTCTCCCCCGCCAACTCGCTGCTCAATGCGCTGGATAGTCTGGCTGGGGTGAGCTATAAGGTGGCGTAGAGGATGGCCATTCGTTTCGATCAGTCCTGTTCGGCCTTTTGGCTACAACCTTCGGCCATTCGGCTACGCCTGTTTAGCACCGGTTATTGACCTTTGTGTCAACAAAGAACATAACCACATGAACATCGTATTGACAGGTTCGCTGGGTAACATTGGCAGACCACTCACCCAGACGCTGGTGCAGCAGGGGCACTCGGTTACCGTTATCAGCAGTAATTCCGACCGGCGGCAGGCCATTGAAGCGCTGGGTGCCAAAGCCGCTATCGGCACCATGCAGGACGTTGATTTCCTGACGAAAGCCTTTACCGGAGCCGACATCGTTTACCTGATGGAGACGATGGAAGCCGTCGGGGATGCGTTCGATAAATCGGTTGATTTCATCGGCGATATCACGCAAATCGGGCAGAACTACAAACAGGCCGTTGCGCAGGCGGGGGTGAAAAAAGTCGTGCATCTGAGCAGTATCGGTGCCCATACCGACAAAGGGACCGGTATTCTCCGTTTTCACTACAACGTTGAACAACTGCTCCGACGACTCCCCGACGACGTTGCCATCAAGTTTATGCGTCCGGTGGGTTTCTTCACCAACCTGCTGTCGTTCACGCACACCATCAAACGTCAGGGTGCCATCATCGCCAACTATGGGGGCGACACGAAAGAACCCTGGGTAGCCCCCGCCGACATTGCTGTGGTTATTGCCGAGGAGATGAACACGCCCTTCGAAGGCCGTACCGTGCGTTACATCGCCAGCGACGACGTGTCGCCGAACGAGATTGCGCGGGTGCTGGGCGCAGCCATCGGCAAACCAGATTTACAGTGGCAGGTTATCTCCGACGAACAATTGCTGAACAACTGGCTGGAAATTGGCTTTAATGAGCAGCTGGCCAGGGGGTTCGTGGCCATGCAGGCCGCTCAGGGCAATGGCTCGCTGTACGACGATTATCACCAGCACAAACCGGTGCTGGGTACCGTAAAACTTGCTGATTTTGCCCGTGAATTTGCGGAGGCTTACAACGCTGATTAACCTACTCAACCTATGAAAACCATACTGATAACGGGAGCCAACAAAGGCATTGGCTTCGAGACCGCCCGCCAACTGGCTGAACTGGGCCATTTTGTGTACGTCGGCAGTCGGGACGCGCAGAACGGGGCCGACGCTGTGGCTAAACTAAAGGTCGAGGGTCTGACCAACGTCGACTGTCTGGTGATCGACGTAGCCGACATCGATTCCGTCAGGCAGGCGCGGGAAACCTTAGAAGCGAAAATCGACGCGCTGGACGTACTGATTAATAATGCCGGTATCAGCGGGGAGCAGCCGCAAACATTCGCCGAGGGCGACATGGCGAACCTGCGCCGGTTGTTTGACACTAATTTTTTCGGCACCGTACAAACCACCCAGCAGTTTCTGCCGCTATTGAAAAAATCAGCCCAGCCGGCCATCATCAACGTATCCAGCGAACTGGGGTCGCTGGCGATAAACCTTAGCGAAGGGCGCAACTGGATTCAGTATAATGCTTACGCATCGACCAAAACGGCCCTGAATGCCTTTACGGTCATGCTGGCGAACGAACTGAAAGACACGCCGTTCCGGGTGAACAGCGTCACACCGGGGTATACGGCTACCGATCTTAACCAGCATCAGGGGTCTAAAACCGCTGCGGAAGGAGCCAAACCTATTGTTCAGCTCGCCATGCAGACCGACCCGCAGACTACTGCCCAGTTTTTTCAGGATGGTGGCCTAGTACCCTGGTAGTACACGTCAATTTCCCGCTTCGTAAGCTATGGCAACCGTACAGCGCATCAGAACCATCAGCGAATTTCACCGGCAACGGGGACTGCCCAGGCCGGAACATCCGCTCATCAGCATCGTCAATTACCGGGATATCAAGCCTACGCCGGAGTTGAACGAGGTGAGCTGGACATTTGATTTCTACCAGATAGCGCTGAAGCGTGGAATGGGCGCGAAGCTGAAATACGGGCAGCAGGCATACGATTTCGACGAAGGCGTCATGTTCTTCATTGCGCCCGGACAGGTGTTTCGTGTAGAGGTCGACCCGAATTCAACGGAAGAGCGTTCGGGCTGGATGCTGCTTATTCATCCCGACTTTCTGTGGAACACCCCGCTGGCGAAAACCATCCGACAGCACGACTTTTTCGACTATACGGCAGCCGAAGCCCTGTTTCTTTCCGACAAGGAAGAAACAGGGCTTAACGCCATCGTCCAGACGATTCGGCAAGAGTACCACGCCAACATCGACGCCTTCAGCCAGAACATCATTATTTCCCAATTGGAAACCCTGCTGAACTACGCCGACCGGTTTTACCACCGGCAGTTCATTACGCGAAAAATCACGAATCATGCCCTGCTCGACCGGCTGGAAGAGGCACCGACGAACTACTTTAACGATGATTCACTGCGAACGACGGGTTTGCCGACGGTGCACTACCTGGCCGAAAAACTAAACGTTTCGCCCAAGTATCTGAGCAGCCTACTGAAAGTATTGACCGGGCAAACCACCCAGCAGCTCATTCACGAGAAGCTGATTGAGCGGGCAAAGGCAATACTGTCGACAACGGCGCTTTCGGTCAGTGAGATTGCCTACGAACTGGGCTTCGGGCACCCGCAGTCGTTCAGCAAACTATTCAAGGCAAAGACCCGTTATTCCCCGCTTGAATTTCGGGACTCTGTGACCAGCAACTAAGAGGTTGTTTAGGATTTTTAATCCCTGGCCAAAACGGACTTTTGTCATCCCGAGCCTGCGAGGGATCTTCGGTGGCAGGCGGTTTTGTTTGCTTTTAGCGAAGATCCCTCGCAGGCTCGGGATGACAAAACAGGCCATAAAACACAATCCTAAACAACCTCTAAGGTAGCGTGCTGGCTTTCAGTAAAAACAGCTACAGCCTGTTACGGTCTGTTGTAACAAGCTGTAGCTGTTTTACCTACTCAAAAAACACGGACCCTATTTCTTCGCAACGCGATACAGGCGACCCTGATCGGTAACGGCGTAGAGGGCCCCGTCGTTACCCTGCGTTACGTCGCGGAAACGCTGGTATTGGTCGGACAGTAGCCGCTCTTCACCCACAACTTTGCCGTTTTCGATCACCAGCCGGGCAATGTGCATGCTGCTTAGCCCACCGATAAACAGGTTGTTTTTCCATTCGGGCATCATGTCGCCGGTGTAGAACGTCATGCCGCTGGGCGATAGTACCGGGTCCCAGTAGTACACGGGCTGTTCTAGGCCTTCCTTCTGCTGAATACCTTCGCCTACTTTCGGCCCGGCGTATTCGATACCGTATGTAATCGTCGGCCAGCCGTAGTTTTTACCCGCCCGAATGTTGTTTAGCTCATCGCCCCCGCGCGGACCGAATTCGACTTCCCACAGGTTGCCCGTGCCCGGCTGAAAGGCCAGGCCCTGCACGTTGCGGTGGCCGTATGAGTACAGTTCCGGGCGCACACCGGCCTGCCCTTCAAAGGGGTTTCCGGGGGCGGGTTGCCCATTTTTCGTGATACGGATTACTTTGCCCAGCCCCGAATTAAGCGACTGTGCCTGCGGGCGGGTTACCAGATCGGATCGTTCGCCGGTGCTGATAAACAGGTTGCCATCGGGCGCAATCAGAATCCGGCCTCCGTAGTGCAGCGTGCCTTTATAGGCCGGTGTAGCGCGGTAAATGACGGTCGGATTCTGTATCGTTTTTTCGTCGGTCGCCAGGGTGCCTTTGGCAACAGCGGTCAGGTTACCCTCGGGCAGCGGCTCCGAAAATACCCAGTAGACCATGCGGTTTTTGGCAAAATCAGGATCGACCCGAACGCCGAGCAAACCACCCTGCCCTTTAGCATTGACGGTCGGTAATCCCGTGATGGGGTCACTGACTTTACCATCGGTCGTGACGATACGCATGGTTCCCTCGCGTTCGGTAACGAGCAGCCGACCGTCGGGCAGGCTGGTAATACCCCACGGATTTTTGAGCGATTCCGTCAGTACTTTGCCTTCGTAGGGTGTTGTCGTTTTCACACCCGCAATCCGGGTCTGGCCCGGCATGGCCGGCTTGTAAGCGGAGTTTGGTTCTTTGGTTTCGACAGGAGGAAGGCTTCCCGATGTCGACGCGGTAGTCTGATTACTGGCTGTCTGCTGGCCGCAGGCGGTCAGGGCCAGCGAAGACGCCGTCAGAAGCAGGAGTAGTTGATTGGGTACTGTTGGCATTGGGCGTATGCAGAAATTAGTTATGGACTGAATGATCAAAAGCAGCTGACCTATAGGGCTACTACCTGTGTCTACAAATAACGAACGGGTATCAGTTCAATGCAACCCGCAAAATGACCCGGTGACGGCTTATTCGCCGGGAGCACCCCGCTACAGACGGTTTCCGTAACCAAACTGTCTGTGGCGGGTTTACTGGGACACATATATAAGCAGACAAATGGAAACGAACACGTCGGATAACAACCCACCAGCGGTCTACAAACCCGCGCCAGTTGCTTACTTCTCCGGCAACGCGTACCTGAAACCGCTGGTAGTTGCTGATGAGCAAACGAACTGTAGTGTCAGTGAAGTACTGTTTGGCCCGGGTGTTCGGAACAACTGGCACACCCATCCCAGCAATCAGATTTTGCTGGTTAAGGAAGGCGTATGTTTCTATCAGGAGGAAGGCCAGCCCCGACGCGCGTTTCAACCGGGCGAAGCCATCAATATTCTGCCCGGCGTGAAGCACTGGCATGGCGCTTCGCCCGATGGCCCGATGATGCACACCGCTATCAACATCAACACGGAGAAAGGAACTGTAAATTGGCTTGAACCCGTCACCGACGAGCAATACAACGGCTAACAGACGAATGTGACAGACGCTACGGACAGCCTGCTTTCGCCAGTGCGTAGCGGTAGGTGCCACCGGGTTGCTTCAGCACCCACTTGCCCTGTTGCTGCACGCGTTCGCCGTCGCCCCAGCTAATCGAGTCGCCCGAGAGCGTCATGGTCAGCACATGGGTTTCGGTTATGCCTTCGCCCGACCGCTGCCAGTCGGCGGTGATGGTGTTGCCGGTTCGGGTGCCAGTAAACGGTCCGCGTGCCCGATCTTTCTCGTACGGATTAACGTCGATCTGTCCTGATACCCGGTTGCCCGTCAACTTGAGTCGGAGCGAGGTTGTATCGCGGTTTAACGTCTGTCGAAAACACAGCGAATCGGGCAGCGCCAGTGCTGTCGATGTATCGGTTGGTTGCGTTACGGCTGTCGAATCCGGGTTGTTCCCGGATGATGACCCCGACTGGCAACTCATTTCAACAAGTGGAAGAATCAGCAGGCAGCAGGCGTTACGAAGGAAATAGTGCATAAATCGAAGCATTGGCAAATTGATTAAAGGCGGAAGTTAATCAGCTTGACTCAATTAAATACGGCAGTCCGGCTATGAATCAGGGCATCCGGCTCAGGCAGGGCAACATTTCAACCCGGTTGGGGGTTTGCCAAGAACGGGATAGTACAAATCCGCTATATCTAGTTCCAAACCCCTGACTAATGCATACTGATTACCCAAAAGTACCTGTTCGGACAACGGCCCTGCTTCCCCTGTTGCTACTGGCGATGCTGGGCTACCTGACATCCTGCAAACCCAACGACAACAACACACCGACTATATCGACAATCAACGATTTGATTGTGAATGGCAACGGTACTGTCGGCAATCGGTTTACCCTGTTGAACGCAGCCCTTCAGCGGGCCAGCCTGAGCGGAACGCTGAGTCAGGCCGGAACGTACACCCTGTTTGCCCCCACAGACGATGCGTTCAAAGCGGCTGGCTATGCCGACGTGAATGCAATCAACGCGGTTCCGGTCGCGCAGTTACAGGCCGTGTTGCAGTATCACGTACTGGCTACCCGGCTCGATGCCGCGTCGATACCTACGGGTTTCAACACGGCGCAGGCTACAGCCGCCGGTAGTTCGGTTTATCTCTCGAAAGGCACACTGACAACAACGACCTCGACAACCGCCACCTCAACAACAGCGACGTCAACGACCGCCACCTCAACAACGGCAACGTCGACAACGGCGACGGTTTTTTCGGTCAACGGTGCCCACATTCTGACAGCGGGTACGAACGCCAGCAACGGTATCGTGTACCCCATCGACCGATTGCTGCTGCCCCCCGTTTTCGGTGATATTGCAGCCACTATCCAGGGTATCCCGACACTGCGGCCAACGCTCTCGTTCACGTTTTTAAATGCCGCTGTTGCCAGAGCCGGTATTTTATCTGCGCTGACCTCGACCACCGCTCCCGTTACCGTTTTTGCCCCAACCGATGCCGCCTTTACAGCTGCCGTTCCCTCGATTCGATCGGTGGCCGACGTAAGTGCCATGCCGGTCGATTCGTTGCGTAAAATCCTGACATACCACGTCGTACCGGGCCGCGTATACAGCCCGCTGATAACGGCCGGATCGAGCCTGACAACGGCTCAGGGCGGCACCATCACGGCCGGCACCAGCACCACCGCCCTGACTGTCACGGGTCGGCGCAACGGTGGTACGGCGTCGAACCTGACCGCGCCGGATATCACGGCGTCCAACGGTGTCGTTCACGTGATTGATCGGCTGCTGTTGCCCTAGTCGACACACTTGATAACTCAACGCAAAACGGCCTTTCCTGCACAGGAAAGGCCGTTTTGCGTTGAGTTAACTGTAAAAAACAGGAATCAAAACCGGTCCCGAACTGTTACGTAAAAAGGCACTGATCTGTCGTCAGGGCTGGTATCTTTGTGGTCGGCAGACGTACGCTATACGGGCAAACTGCCGACCGTCACCTATTCGAATTGTCTGCTTTTTCGCATGGCCAAACCCCAGAAAAAACTGTTTTTGCTCGACGCCCTTGCGTTGATCTACCGCGCCCATTTTGCCTTCAGTAAGTCGCCCCGGATTTCGTCGCGGGGGGTCAATACGTCAGCCATTTTTGGCTTTATGAACGCCATGATCGAGGTGCTGACGAAAGAAAAACCAACCCACATCGGGGTGGCGTTCGATTCGTCAAAAAAGACGTTCCGGCACGAGCAATTCCCGGCCTACAAAGCGACGCGGCAGAAGCAGCCCGAAGACATCAGCGTAGCGACGCCCTATATCAAGCAGATTATCGAGGCTATGCACATCCCGATTCTGATTCTGGATGGTTACGAGGCCGACGACATCATCGGAACCATTGCCAAGAAAGCCGCTCTGGCTGATTTTGAGGTGTATATGATGACGCCCGACAAAGACTATGGGCAGCTGGTCGAGGAACACGTACACATCTACAAACCCGCGTTTATGGGCAAACCCGCCGAGAAACTGGGGGTGAAGGAGGTACTCGAACGCTGGCAGATCGAACGCATCGAGCAGGTGACGGATATGCTGGGGCTGGTCGGCGATGCGGTCGATAATATCCCCGGTATCCCCGGTGTGGGCGAAAAGACGGCCCAGAAACTCGTTGCTGATTATGGCTCGGTCGAAAATCTGATTGCCAATGCAGATCAGCTGAAAGGTAAGCTGCGCGAAAACGTCGTCAACTTTGCCCAGCAGGGGATGCTCTCGAAACAGCTGGCGACGATTCACCTCGACGTGCCGGTAGCCTTTGACGAAGACAAGCTGCGCCATACTGAATACGACAAGCCCCGGCTATCGAATTTGCTCGATGAGCTGGAGTTCCGGCAGATGAAAGGCCGCTTGCTGGGGGGTAATTACGATGAGCAGCCACTGCCCACGGCGTTTCAGAGCAAGCCCGCCGGCCAGATGAATCTGTTTGATTCGCCGGGCGACGAAAGCCCTGCCTTTCTGCCCTTCTCGAATATGGGCGCGGTCAACCCGTCGGGTGCCGACGAACTGCCGTTTGATTTCGGTTCGATCGGGACTGAACCAGCCGTGCCGGAACCGTCGGTTATTCCGAAGAAACGGGCAAAAAAGACGCCTGTACAGGCGCCTGTCGCGTCGGGCTCTGACGCAACGCCCGATATGATTACCGCCGATGGTACAGCTGGAACCGAGCGTTCCGTCGATACGGTGACCGGGCAACCCGCGTACCTGGACGTGTTTCCCGATTATGAAATCGACGAGCACCAGCCCGAACGGCGTAAAACCATTCTATCGACCGTACACGATTATCGACTGGTCGATACGGTTGAGCTGCGTGCTAGTCTGGTGCATTTTCTAAACCAGCAGGAAAGCTTTTGCTTCGACTCCGAAACCACCGCCATCGACCCCGTGGAGGCCGATCTGGTGGGGCTGTCGTTTGCGTACCGGACGGGCGAAGCATTCTACGTGCCCGTCCCGCCCGACCGTGCCGATGCGCAGGCGATTGTCGATCAGTTCAAGCCCGTTTTTGCCAACCCGGCCATCGAAAAGATCGGGCAGAATTTGAAGTACGACCTGCTGATGCTGAAAAAGTACGGCGTCGAGGTGCAGGGCAAGCTGTTCGACACGATGATTGCCCACTATCTGATTGAGCCCGAGATGCGGCACAATATGGACACCATGGCGATGACGTACCTGAACTACAGCCCGGTCGAGATCGAGTCGCTGATCGGTAAAAAAGGCAAAGGCCAGCTAACCATGCGTGACGTCGACATTCAAAAGATCGTTGACTACGCCGGAGAAGACGCCGATATCACGCTGCAACTGAAGCATACGTTTGCCCCCCAGCTGGAAAAAGACAGTCTGCACAAGCTGTTCGATCAGGTCGAGATGCCGCTCGTGCAGGTGCTGACGGATCTGGAACTGGAAGGCATTACCATCGATACCACTGCACTGGCCGAACTGTCGGCGACGCTGGAGATCGATATGCGGCAGGTGCAGCAGGAAATTTACACCATCGCGGGCGAGACATTCAACATCGGCTCGCCGAAGCAACTGGGCGAAATTCTGTTTGATAAACTCAAGCTGGACAAGAACGCCAAAAAGACCAAAACGGGCCAATACGCGACGGGGGAAGAGGTGCTGTCGAAACTCGAAGGTGATAACGAGATCGTGCAGAAAATTCTCGATTACCGCGAATTGATTAAGCTCAAGAACACGTATGTCGACGCCCTGCCGCTGCTCATCAGCAAGCGCGACGGCCGGATTCATACGTCGTTCAATCAGGCAGTGGCCAGTACCGGGCGGCTCTCATCGGCCAACCCGAACCTGCAAAACATTCCGATCCGGACGCCACGGGGCCGCGAAATCCGGAAAGCGTTCGTGCCGCGCGGACCGGAGTTCGTGATTATGTCGGCCGACTATTCGCAGATCGAGTTACGCATCATGGCGGCTTTCAGCGGGGATCAGACGATGCTCGAAGCCTTCAACAACGGCGTCGACATCCACACCCAGACGGCCAGTAAGGTTTTCCACGTGGGGCTGGATGACGTGACGGGCGACATGCGCCGGAAAGCCAAAACGATCAATTTCGGGATCATCTACGGTATCTCGTCGTTTGGGCTGGCCCAGCGGCTGAAAATTCCCCGTAAGGAAGCGGCTCAGATCATCGAGGAATACTTCGCGGGCTTCCCGGCCGTCAAAGACTACATCGATCAGTGCATCGAAAAGGCGCGGGGCTTCGGTTACGCCGAAACCATTCTGGGTCGTCGGCGCTACCTCCGCGACATCAATTCGCGTAACCAGACCGACCGGATGTTTGCCGAGCGTAACGCCGTCAATGCACCGATTCAGGGCAGTGCGGCCGATATGCTGAAGATCGCCATGATCCAGATTCACGAATTCATGCAGCGCGAGCAGCTGAAATCGAAGATGATTCTGACTGTCCACGACGAACTTGTCTTCGACGCCCACCGCGACGAGATCGACCACCTGCGCGAGCGCGTCGACCACATCATGAAGCACGCCATTCCGATGGCTGTGACGATGGAAACCGGTATCGGCGTGGGTGAAAACTGGCTCGTCGCGCACTAAGTATGGAGCTTGACTGGAAAAGCAGTGCGTGCATGCACAGAACTATTTATATTCTATGCATGCGGATAAAGAACGGTTAGCCGTGGCTATCCCATTCGAGCGTTGGGAGTCATTGAAGCAGGCAAGTTGAATTTGGTGCAGTGTAGAACACAATTGACGGATATGTAACCCAGACGTCCACGTCTGGAGGCCGTTAGGCCAACTACCTCAGGCGGTAGCTTTTTTGGCCTAGCGTCCACCAGACGTGGACGTCTGGGCTACATATACCTCATAAACGCATCAGGGCGACGTAGGTTTCGAGACCGTCCCAGAGGTTTTGCAGGCGTAGGTTTTCGTTTTCGGCGTGCTGATTGTTGTCGTGGTTGGCGATGGGGACGGTAATCGTCGGGGTGTGCAGAATCTGGTCGAACAGGTACAGCGGCAGGCTTCCGCCGAGGCTGGGCTGCACGACAATCGGGTCTTTTACGGTCGATTGCACGGCTTTGACGACGGTCTGTGCGATGGGCAGATCGAGTGGGGTGCGTTGGGCACGGTAGCCTGATTTGGCAATGATCCGGGCGATGCGCGGGTACTTCGCGCGCTCCTCATCGGTGATGCTTTCGGCCTGCGTGACATAATACCCCTGCGCCTTTACGTGGTCGATCACCGTCTGTACCTGCCGTTGCGGATCGTTGCCCAGCACCAGCCGCAGGTCGAGGGCGGCCGTCGCCGAGGTCGGGATGATGTTGGTGGCCAGCTTACCGATGTTGGCACTGGCGAAGCCGTTGATGTTCAGCGACGGGCGCATCAGTAGTTCCGCCAGCGACTTACCCCCACCTTCGGCCTGTCCGAACCCCAGTTCCTGCCGCAGTTGCTCATCGACGGGCGGAATCCGGGCCAGCGCCTGCTTTTCCGACTCACTCAGGGGCGTTACGTCGTCGTAGAAACCCTTGATCAGCACATTACCGTCGTCGTCTTTCATCGACGTCAGCAGCCGGGCCAGCATCAGGGCGGGGTTGGGTGCCCAGTTGCCGTAGTGCCCGCTGTGCAGCGGCCGTTTCGAGGCAAATACTTTCAGTTCCATATTCACGTCGCCCCGTACGCCGAACAATACCTGCTTGCGCCCTGTCTGATGCACCGGCCCATCGCAGATCACCCACAGATCGCTGGCAAGCAGGGTTTTATGCTTTTCCAGAATTTCGCCCAAGTGTACCGACCCGGCTTCTTCTTCACCTTCGAAAAAGAATTTCAGGTTTACCGTTGGCTTCACGTTCAGCTGGCGCAGGGCGTCGTAGGCACTCAGAATGGCAAACACCCCGGCTTTATCGTCGGAGGTGCTACGGCCGTAGATGCGCCAGTTCGGATCTATCGCTTCGCCCGGTTTGGGAAACGAAATCGGCTGACCACCCGCGTCGAGTGCCTGCGTGTACAGCGACGGCTCGAACGGTTTCAGCCCGTCGGCCCACTGATTCGGGTTGACGGGTTGTCCGTCGTAATGCGCGTAAAAGATGACGGTTTGTTTCGCCCCCGGCACGCGCACTTCCCCGTAAACGGCGGGTGGTACACCGGGTGTTGTGGCGTCGAGCAGTTTCGGTTCGATACCCCGTTTGCGGAGCATATCGGCGATGTACGCGCCCGTTCTGCGGATGTTTACCGTGTCGTAGACGACGTTGGGAATGGCCAGCAGCCCCCGGAATTCAGCGAGTAGCTGGTGTTCGTGCTGCTGCCGGTAGGCACGGGTTTTCAGCGTCAGGTCGTTTTGCGCGTGGGCGGCTCCGGTCAGCAGTAGCAAAGTAAGCAGGGAGAGTCGGTTGAGCATAGCAGGTTGTATCGAGACGTTTCCAAGATAGCCATTGACCGCTGATTACCGCAGCCTAAGTCCGTTTAATAAATCAACCGGCTATTTCTGAGTGCGTTACAACGGTGTATTCTGCCGTTGGGTCATGCCCCTGTACCTTTTCCTATCAACCGCTATGAACCGAATCCTTTACCTGCTGGCGTGGGTGCCGCTGCTGTGGCTGTCCACCGCCTGTACCGATCAATGCACCGAAACGCGCGTTTTTAAGCAGTACACCAGCATCGCGCTGACCACGACCCAGGTGCGGCAGGGCGTAGGCGTGTCGAGCCCGCAGCCGCTGGTGAAGCCGGGGAAGATCTACACCAAAGACGGCTACCTGTTCATCAACGAGCTGAAAGAAGGTATTCACGTCATCGACAACCGCGATCCGTCGTCGCCTAAGCAACTGGCTTTTATCAACATACCCGGCAACGGTGATATAGCTGTGCGGGATCAGTTTCTGTATGCCGACAGCTATATGGACCTGGTGACGTTCGATATCAGCAATCTGACCGATATTCACGAAGTGGCGCGGGTGCAGAACGTGTTTACGCAGGGACAGTTCGACGGAGGCTGGTGGTCGTATCAGTCTACCGTTGCCAATGCGCTGATTTACGACCAGCGTGTCGATTATGTGAAGCAGATCGTACAGACGAACTGCGAGGCAACACCGGCTTTGCAGCCGGTCTGGTTGGCCAGTTCCACGTTTTTCAGCAGTGCATCCAGCGATATGACTACAGGGGCAACAGGGGGTAGCAGCGGCACCGGCGGGTCGATGGCGCGGTTTGCGCTGTACGACAGGTACCTGTACGCCGTTGGATCGTCCGACATGAAACTGTTCAATGTGCAGCAGCCCGCCCGGCCCACCTTCAGCACGACGGTATCAATGGGATGGGGCATCGAAACGATTTTTCCGTACAAAGACAAGCTGTTTATTGGTTCACAAGCGGGTATGCTGATTTACGACAACAGCAATCCCGACCAGCCCCGGCAACTGTCGACGTTCAGCCACGCCCGCGTCTGTGACCCGGTCGTTGTCAACGGCAATACGGCTTACGTAACGCTCCGGTCGGGCAACCGCTGCGCCGGGACTACCAATCAACTCGACGTGGTCGATGTGTCGGATCTGCTGAACCCGAAGCTGGTAAAAAGCTACCCGATGCGCAACCCCTACGGGCTGGGCGTCGATTTTCCGAACCTGTTCATTTGCGAAGGGGCCTACGGGCTGAAGTCGTTCAACGCCAGCGACCCGCTCCAGATCGACCGGAACTTGCAGGAATACATGGAAGACCTGCAAGCGTACGACGTGATTCCGCTCGGGTCGGTGTCGGGTCAAAAAGTGCTGTTGCTGATCGGGCAGGACGGATTCTACCAGTTCGACTACAGCAACCCCGCCCGACTGCGGCTGCTGAGCAAAATTCCCGTTAGCCGCCCAGACCTGACCTAGTATGCGATTAATCTACACACTAAGCTGCCTACTGGCTATGCTGGTGGGCAGCACGTCCGCACTGTGGGCGCAGATGCCCTTGCCTGTTGTGAAACGGGCGCACCCGTTCGTCAATTATACCGAACTGGGTGGCCTGTTTGGGCGGGTAGCCTATCCGACATTTGCCGGGTCGCCGACGGAGCAGGTGGAGAATAAAGTCAGCCTGACGATTCAGAGCTTCAATGGTGTACAGCTGCAACCCCGGCTGGCAGTGGGTGGGGTCGTGGGCATCGACTGGTACGCCAACGCACTCCTGTTGCCGGTTGGGGCCGGGCTGCGCTACGACCTGACACGGGCCACGTTACGTAATGTCAACGTGTACGTCGCAGCTGACGTTGGCTACGGCCTGACCTGGCTCAACAAAGCATCAACCGGTAACGAACTGGCCAACGGCGGGCTGATGCTCAATCCGGGTCTGGGATTGCGGTTTGGGAAACCCGGCCACGGTGCATTCGTGCTGTCGCTGAGCTACAAACGGCAGGTCGTCGATGCCAGCAAACCGCTGGGCGGGAACGATATCCGACGCGACGAACACCGGGTCTACAACCGGCTGGCGGTGCGGCTGGGATGTAGTTTCTGACCAGCGCAGTTGTATTGAATTGGTAAGAAATTAGAACATTCGCAGGATAGGAAACGAATTTCAGCGTTTTGCATTTCTCCGGGAAGAATAGCCCCGAAAGGGCAATCAGTGGCAGTAGAATTGCACTGATATTCGGGAGACTCACTAAACGTATGAAAAAGAACCTGTTGCCGCTGACGATGGGCGGCTTCGGAATCGGCATGACCGAGTTCGTGATGATGGGCATTCTGCCCGACCTGGCCCGGACGCTCCACGTGTCGATTCCGGAAGCCGGTCACCTGATTTCGGCGTATGCGCTGGGTGTGGTGCTGGGGGCTCCGCTGCTGGTAGCCATTGCCGGTAACTATCCGCCGAAAAAAATCCTGCTGGGGCTGATGGCGATGTTCACGGTTTTCAACATCCTGTCGTCGTTTGCGCCCAGTTACGAAGTGATGCTGATTACCCGGCTGCTGTCGGGCCTGCCGCACGGTGCGTTCTTCGGCGTCGGGGCGGTGGTGGCGAGTCGGCTGGCCGGGAAAGGTAAGGAAGCGCAGGCCATTTCGATGATGTTCGCCGGGCTGACCGTCGCCAATATCGTCGGCGTACCGCTCGGCACGTATATCGGGCACGAACTGAGCTGGCGGCTGACGTTTATCGTGATTGGCGTCGTGGGCCTGATTACGCTGGCGGGTATCTACAGGCTGCTGCCGGACCTGCCGGTGGCCGGAAAGACCAACCTGCGCAACGACCTGAAACTGTTTACCCATGCCGAACCCTGGCTGATTCTGGGCATTACGGCCATCGGGACGGGCGGGTTGTTTGCCTGGTTCAGCTACATCGCCCCCCTGCTGACCGAAGTGGCCCACTTCCGCGCCGATCAGATCACCTGGATTCTGGTGCTGGCGGGCGTCGGTATGGCCGTCGGCAATCTGCTGTCGGGCCGGATTGCCGATCGGGTATCGCCCATCAAAGCGACGATGCTGTTTCTGGGCCTGATGGTCGTCAGCCTGATTGTCGTGTACTACGTGTCGCCGTTCAAGCTGCCGCTGCTGGCGATGACCTTCGTAACGGGCGCGATTTCGTTTTCGCTGGGCGCACCGATTCAGATTCTGATGATCCGGGCGTCGAACGGGTCCGAAATGCTGGCGTCGTCGGTGACGCAGGCCGGATTCAACATCGGCAATGCGCTGGGCGCGTTTCTCGGCGGATTGCCCATTGCGGCCGGTCTGGGCTACGCGTCGCCCCAGTGGGTCGGTGCGGGGCTTGCGCTGGCGGGGCTGCTGCTGGGCGTGGTACTGTATATTCGTCAGCACGGTGCGGTCGCGCCCGTCGTAGATGTCGAAGCACCGGAGGAAGTACTGGCCTAACGAGTTTTTTAACGAACGCGAACGGGGCGTTTCCACCAGACTACACAACTACTGTATTCTGGTGGAAACGCCCCGCTCAGTTTTCGTACGCTGCCGGTCGTTCGTAGCTGGTGGGTTAGTTCTCGGCGATAATCTTGACGTCCCACGGTCCCAGCGCAAGCGTGCTGTTTTTCGTGACAGACTGCCCCTTCAGCAGGTCGGTACCGGTACCGAACGGGTACGTGATGGTGGTGGGCACGGCGGAGTAGTTCAGCACATACCGGATGGTTTTACCCGCTTCATTCACCCCATGTTTGGTGATGACGGGAAAATGCAGCGTCTGCGCGGTGCCCCAGAGCTGCGCCTTCTTCACGGCATCCATCAGAATTTTTTCGGTGACGGCGTCGTCGGTCAGGCAGCCGATGTACGTGGCCAGCCCCTGCCCAAACCGGTTCTGTGTCACGGCGGCATAGTTGCCCCAGACGGGGTGGTCGTAATACGCCAGTACGCTGGCCGTGGTGGGCGTAACCAGTTCCATCCACGTTTTTACCCCATTTTTCTGAGGCCCCACCTTGTAGGGGTCGCCCTTCAGCGTAACCTGATGGGGCAGCGTAAACTGGGAATAGCCGATCCCGAGGGCTTCGCTGATGATGCCCGGCTGAACGGTCGTCCGCACTTTGGCATACTGGTCCGCAAAGCCGCTCTTGACCGTATACACGATGTGGCCGCCGTTCCGCACAAACCGGTTCAGGCGGTGCAGTAGACTGTCGGGGGCCGCGTACAGGGCGGGCACGACCAGCAGTTTATAGTTTTCCAATGGGCTGCTGGGATCGACCATGTCGACGCCCACGTTCATGCGGTACAGAGCGTCGTAGAGGGGGCGCAGCACGTCGTTGTACGTCTCGCGACTGTCCCAGCCAAAGCGGAAATTGTTGAACGCCGTCTGGGCTTCGTTGCTGAAAAGAATGGCCACCTGATTCGTCTTTTTGAGATTGACCAGCTGGGGGCTAAGCCGCGCAAAATCTTTCCCGATGGTCTGGGCTTCGGTATAGGTGGGATTCGGCTGGAAATCGTGGCTCAGCAGCCCTTTCCAGTACGTTTCCGCCGAATTATGAATCGAATGCCAGTGCCAGTAGCCAACCATGTTGGCCCCCGACGCGAGGTGGCTGAACGCCTGCAGACGTAGCTGACCGGGGTAGGGCACCCACTGGGGAAAGCCCTGTGCCTCGGTCTCGATCACAAAATAATTCCGGCCGCCTTTCATCGACCGCGCCAGATCGCCCCCCAGACTTATTTCAAGACCCGTGAGGGCATCCTGAGTGGGGTGATAGATGTCGATACCCGCCACGTCCAGCGGTTTGGCCGCGGCAAAGTGGTCGACGTCCGGCTGCACTCCGTAGGAAAAGCCCCGCCATTCCAGGTCGAAGTTCTGGGTCACAAACTGCCCCGGTCGTTTGTATTCGTTGACGAGAGCGGTTTGCCAGGCCAGGTACTCCGTAACGAGCTGCCGCTGAAACCGGGCAAACTCAGCCAGCTGACTGGCGTTGATGGAGCCGACCATCGACGGAAAATCGTCCCAGGTGTTGATGCGGTTGCTCCAGTAATCGAGCCCGAACGCCCGGTTGAGCGAATCGAGCGTCCCGAATTTCTTCTTCGCGTACTGCACGAATAGTTTTTGTACGTCGGGGCCGGCGGTGTTGTAGGCTTTGGTTTCATTGTCGACTTGGTAGCCGATAATGGCGGGGTGGTCTTTCACGTGCGCCATGATCGCGCGGATTACCCGTTCGGCGTGGAAGCGGAAGTGCGGATTGGTAATGTCCATGTTCTGCCGGGCACCGTACCGGTTAGGACCGGCCGGGGTGATAGCCAGCACATCAGGGTATTTGCGGACCAGCCAGGTCGGAACGGCGTAGGTGGGCGTGCCGATGATGACGCGGATGCCCGCTTTGTGCATGGCGTTGAGCACCCGGTCGATGTGCGAAAAATCATAGACCCCATCCTGCGGCTCCACGGTGCTCCAGGTCGACTCGGCGATGCGGACCACGTTGATGCCGGTTTCGGTCATCATCCGAACGTCTTTCTCCAGCCGTTCGTAGGGCATGTACTCGTCGTAATAGGCGACGCCGAAGAGCAGCCGGTCCTGCTTCACCGATTGACAATACGCCGGCTGATGGCATAACAGCGTGAAAACAAGGAGTAGGATCGTCGGGTAGAAGGGGCGCATAAACGGGTACGTTGGCGGATAGAGCAAAGCTACGCGCCAGCGGGGACTTTGCCCCATTGCCCGGCGCAGGCCGGTTATAGGGGGCGTCGTTTCCAGACGATTACCTTCATCAATACCGGTGCACGGGCCGGGTCGTTTTGCGCCGTTTATCCGGTTCGGCTGGTGTGAGATCGGTGGAAACCGGTAGTTTCGACCCATAAACCTAAACGAAAAAATACCATGCCGTTTCTCTTAATTTTTGTGGTTCTCGCGGCCCTCGTCGTATTCCTGTCGGTGGTGATTGTGCAGCAGGGTACGGTCGCTGTCGTTACGATTTTTGGCAAATACGCCCGGATTATGACCCCCGGTTTGAACTTTAAAATCCCGTTTGTCGAATTTATCTACCGGCGCGTTTCCATTCAGAACCAGTCTGTTGAACTGGCGTTTCAGGCCATTACCGCCGATCAGGCCAACGTCAACTTTAAGGCTATGCTGGTGTATTCGGTGCTGAATCAGGAAGAAGAAACGATCAAGAACGTGGCCTTCAAGTTCATCGATCAGGCTTCGTTTATGCAGGCCCTGATCCGAACTATCGAAGGCTCGATTCGCAGTTTCGTCGCCACCAAACGGCAGGCTGAAATTCTGGGGCTGCGGGGCGAAATTATCGAACACGTCAAAGCGCAGATCGACACGCTGCTCGAAAGCTGGGGCTACCACCTGATCGACCTGCAACTCAACGACATCGCCTTCGACGAAGTCATTATGCGGTCGATGGCGCAGGTCGTCGCGTCGTCAAATCTGAAAGCAGCGGCCGAAAACGAAGGACAGGCGCTGCTCATCACCAAAACCAAGGCGGCCGAAGCGGAAGGCAATGCCATTCAGATTTCGGCCGAAGCCGAGAAAAAAGCGTCGCAGCTACGCGGGCAGGGGGTTGCGCTGTTTCGCGAAGAGGTGGCAAAAGGGATGGCTGAATCAGCAAAGGTGATGACTGAAGCGAATCTCGACGCATCGCTGATTCTATTCTCGATCTGGACGGAGGCCATCAAGCATTTCGCCGAAAACAGCAAGGGCAATGTAATTTTCCTCGACGGGTCTACCGAAGGGATGGAGAAAACGATGAAGCAGCTGCTGGCCGTCGAAAAGATGAGCACAATCGCCCCCGACAGGTCGGTGCAGTAAACAAAAATCCGGTTGTAACGGGAACGTTGGTCGTTTCGTTTGTTCTCTCCTAAAGACCATTCGCAACGCATGAACAATCTGCTCTTTCCGACCGACTTCTCCGTGACAACCGACGCTCCGCTGGCCTGGGCGCGACTATTCGCGAAAAAAATGGGTGCCACCATCACGCTGCTGCACGTGTACCAGCCCATCGTTCCCGACACAACACTACCAAGCATCGCCGACCCCGGTGCGGGCATCGGCGTTGGCGCACCGGTTACGATGGAACTGGAAGACATCAGCCGCCGGAACCTGGATGAACTGACTACCCGGCTGCAGGCCGAAGGCTTCCCGGTACAGTCCGACTGGCGCGTAGGGTCGGTTGAGGATGAAATTATCGACGCGGCCAAACAGTACAGTGCTGACCTGATCGTAATGGGCCGCACCGACGTAAGCACGTTTTTCGATCGGCTGTCGGGCAGTTCGGTGAGTGATGTCGTCGATAAAGTACGCTGTCCGGTGCTGGTCGTGCCAACGCCCGATCAGGATGCCGACAACGTGACGTATCCGGTGGACGTAAAATCAATAGCGTACGCCATGCAGCCCCAGACGCAGCAGAGCGACGTCGCCAGACAGACCGGTTCGCTGGTGGATGCCTTCGACGCCACACTGATGATTCTGACGGAAGAGCAGATGGAACATACACTGGCCGACCTGATCGTGATGGAGTTATATCCGCAGACGGGTTTTATCGATAAGCTGCTGCATCCGAATCGAACCACCGCCCTGATTGCCAAGTCAGACGTACCCGTGCTGATCTACCACCAGCCGGAGTAACACATGATCCTATTAAAAAATGAGTAAAGCGGTGGCGGGACTGGGTTACCTTTAAGGTGATGGTGTATCAAGGGCGAAACCATTTAATACACGATTACCATGAAATCTCTGGTTAAATCTACGCTCTTCTTTGCCGTAATGTTGTCGATGGCCGTTGGCTGTCAGTCAAAGAAAACCGAGTCGTCGGCTCCAGCTACCGATACGGCTACTATCGTTGAAAGCGAAACCATCGTTAGCGGTGATTCGGCTATGATGATGACCGATACGACGAAAGTTGTCATGCCCGATTCTACCAAATAAGTCAGCTCGTTTACGCGGCTGAATACGTAAAGGCCCCGATCCTGCCCTGGCAGAGTCGGGGCTTTTTTTGGGCCTGCCAACGAATACCCCGGCACCAATCAGCCTGATCGACGGGCCTGTCAGTACCGACTTCCATACCGCCGAATGACAGCCGACACAACTGGTAATGGGCAACTGTAGGTATAGCTTACGCATTGGTTTACAGGATACCTGCCCGAGTTGTCAGTATGCTGTAAACAGGCACGGACCCAGCAGGGCATCTGGGTACATAGGGATGTAACGGATGATTCAGGCAAAAAATAGTACTTTCGGGGTGTGAACCGACGCATACGCCCCGATGATCTTGGCCGTCCACCGTACGCCGAATTGATTCAGCACTTAGCTGACCAATGGAGTCGGGTAGCCACGCCCGCGCCCGGACTGACCCGCCCGGATTATGAGCGCACGATCAGTACGCTACTGCTAACGACACAGCACCCGGCGCGCACGGCCGATATTGTGCAGGCCGTGCTCACGCAGGCCATTGAACTCCGTAAACCGATGACATGGGTTGATCAGGAGCTGAAGTTCGAAGGCATGATCGAAGGGGCCGACCGGGCTGATTTTCTTCTTTTTGACCTGCATCAGTTAGGTCAGCCAGACGATGCCCAGCTGGATCTGTACAACGAACGCATGCATCGGTTTACCGCTCAGGATAGCTGATGTGCTCTCCGATAACGCCCCCACGCTCAGACCAATGGCTGGTGCACGCAGTTTGTCCGGTAAGGGGGCGGCAATGAACAGTAGTTTGTCTGGTTTTTTGTATTTACAACGGGTAGCTATACGTAATTTAAACGGATTGCTTTCTGCTCGTACATTAAAACCAGAGAATAGCCATGAGAAATCTTATTGTCGGTCTTGCACTGACTACCTGCTTTACCCTGCCTGCGCTGGCGCAATCGGGTTCAGCGTCCCAGCCGCAGGCGAAAGTTGCCAACGGCACACTGGCCGGCACGCTGGAAAGCAGTGGTATCCGTACCTTTAAAGGGGTTCCCTTTGCCGCTCCGCCCGTTGGTGATCTGCGCTGGAAAGAACCACAGCCTGCCGCCAACTGGCAGGGCGTTCGGCAGGCCACGGCATTCGGACCTCGGGCCATGCAGCGGCCAATCTTCGGCGACATGGGCTTCCGGTCGAATGGGGTCAGCGAAGATTGTCTGTACCTAAACGTCTGGACACCAGCTAAGTCGGCAAAAGAGAAGTTGCCCGTACTCGTTTACTACTATGGTGGCGGCTTTATGGCGGGCGACGGATCGGAGCCGCGTTACGATGGCGAAAGTATGGCTAAACGGGGTATCGTAGCCATCACGGTCAACTACCGGCTCAACGTATTCGGCTTCATGGTTCACCCCGAACTGACGGCTGAGTCGCCCCACAAAGCGTCGGGTAACTACGGCCTGCTCGATCAATATGCCGCGCTGAAATGGGTGCGCGAAAACGTCGCTGCGTTTGGTGGCGATCCGGCCCGGATTACCATTGCCGGGGAGTCGGCGGGGTCGGTGTCGGTGAGTGCGCTGATGGCGTCGCCACTGTCGAAAACCATGATGGCCGGTGCGATCGGTGAAAGTGGTTCGCTGCTTGGTACACTGTCGCCGGTATCGCTGGCCGAGGGTGAAAAACAGGGGGTTACGTTTGCTGAACAGGTCGGTGCAAAATCGCTGGCCGATCTGCGGGCGATACCAGCCGAAAAATTGCTCCAGGCAACGGCGCAGCCTGCTACTCCACGTTTTTCCATCGTGGTCGATGGTTATTTTTTCCCGAAGTCACCACTCGCTATTTTCGAAGGTGGTCAGCAGGCACACGTACCCCTGCTGGTTGGCTGGAATTCGGAAGAAATGAATTACCGGGCTATGTTGGGAAAAGAAGCGCCGACGGTCGAAAACTATACCAGCGCGGTGAAAAAAACGTACCCCGAACAGGCCGACGATATTCTGAAACAGTACGCGGCTACATCTGATAATGAGGTAGAATCAGTGGCGACGAGTTTAGCGGGTGACCGGTTTATTGGATTCAGTACGTGGAAGTGGTCAGACCTGCAAAGTCAGACGGGTGGTAAGCCAGTATACCGGTATATGTATACACGGGCACGCCCGGCGATGACGGAAAAAATGGGTAATGCCGCGCCCGGTTTAGCGGGTGGTGTCGTAAAAAGTAGCGACCCTAACGCCGTAAAAATGCCCGCAGCCAAAGGCGCAGTTCACTCAGCGGAAATTGAATACGCTATGGGAAATCTGGCTGGAAATACCGTCTACGCCTGGACACCCGACGACTATACGGTGTCGAAAACCATGCAGCAGTACTTTGCCGATTTTATCAAAACGGGTAATCCGAATGGCGCGGGTTTGCCAAATTGGCCCGCCGTTGTACCCGGAAAAGCAGCGAGTGTACAGATGATTGACGTAAATACGCGGGCAGAAACCGAAAAAAATCGGGACCGGTATCTCGTGCTCGATCGGTTTATGCTGAAGTAGTATGCGTCGTGCATAGTGATATATTTTCTGGAAGCGGTGCCGACTTGGAATGAGTCGGCACCGCTTTTTTTTCAGGCTATAAAATCAAGGAATAACTAAGTATACTAAACGGTATAAGTAACTGATAGTTAATGCTTTGAAATACGATTCGATGCCATTTCCTGTTGAATTTATCCGTGATTTGCTACGGTGGTTAATCAAATAAATACGGGATTATTTTGCCGAAATACATCCGGTTCCTGTTGCCTGTAATGAAGAATAAGCAAAAATGTGCTGGCGGGAAAAAGATATATTTAGGCGTGAATACATTACCCTTTTTTACAAAAGCGTGTTGGGAATAAAAGCAAACGTAGGAATTCTATAAAGCGGTTTACTACATTTGCAGCGTCAGAAAAACACCCAATAGAATGAAAGCAAAAAACATCCGCTTTTACAAGCCAGAAGATAACAGCGTCGAGAAAGAAACGAAACCGGCTGCCGAAAAAAAAGTAATCAGTACGGGCTACATTTCAGGTGCAGGCAAACTGGTTTTTCCGATGAAATCAGTGGAGCAACTGGGCTTACAACCTGAAAACGGCCAGTTTATGGTTGGTACACAGGAGGGTAAGCGTAAAATAAAATCACTTTACCTGGTTCCGGCGGGTGCTGACAGCGAAGAAAGTTTCGCTATGGACAAAGCCGCGAAAAGTTACACGATCTCGCTCGGCGCAATTTTGCAGAAGGGTAAAATCGACTATGCCAATACAAAATACACGTTTACAATAAAGCCATTTTCGTATGAAGAAGGCGTCACTGGTTACGAGTTGATAGTAGATGATGCTACCGAAAAGGTGCAGTACACGGGTAAACCACGTGGCCGCAAACCAAAGAATGCCGAATTGTAAGAAGCAGATTTATAAAAATGCCTGACCTGATATTCGGGTCAGGCATTTTTATGTTCGGCCCGTCAAAAAAATAACCGTCGAGGGTCAGGCGTATAAGTTGAGGATCTCCTGGGCAAACTGCAGGGCGTCTCTCCTGGTCAGTGTAATCAGCGTCGCGTCGGACGGAAACGAGCCAGCGTCAGGGTCGGCATAAGTGTTGAGCATCAGGTGACAATCGTCCAGGCCGTCGCTGGCGTACCTGGTCGCGTAAACCAGCTCGTGACGGCTGTCGGGCTGCTTCGTTCTGTAGCGGTCAGTTTCCAGGGAAAAGGTTGTTTTTTTCATATCGGCGTCGTACGTGCGGGATCGTGAAACGAATTGCGGAGAAATTGTTTATTTTTAAACGCGAACAGGCTACGCGCTGTTTTTAAACTGGACAGTTCACGCATAAAAAACGGGAGTAGTAAACAGCCCGTGCACTCGTTTTCTGAATCTGCATGACCCGGAATCAACTCGATGATCTAATTGCGCGGGGTGAAGGCACCCGGCTTGAATTTAAACGAACTATTTCTGCCTCGCATCGTATTGCCCGTACGCTCGCGGCATTCGCCAACACGGCCGGCGGTACATTACTGATCGGTGTGGCCGATGATGGACGGATTACGGGCGTCCCATCGGAGCTGCGTGAGATGCGCCGAATCGAAGAAGCGACCGACCGGCTTGTCGATCCGCCACTGGCTGTCAGTTATGAAGTGCAGAAGCCCGATGGGCGCACTATTCTCATTATCACCGTAGCCGAGAGCGATGAAAAGCCGCACTATGCTATCGATGAACATAACCGCCGGACGATATACGTTCGGGCCAAAGACAAGTCAATGCCGACCAGCAAATTGATTCTGGGGGGCGCAACGGCCGATGTTCAGGTACTTAAATCCCCCACTGTCAGAACCCTGGTGCAGTATCTGCGCCGAAACGAATCCATCACCGACGACAAGCTGGCTAAGCTCATCAATATCTCCGCGTATCGGGCGGGTAAGCTGCTTCGACAATTGGCCGAACAGGGGCTGCTGTTGTTGATCGACAAGCAGCGACCGACGCGCTACGCGTTGAAATTAATCGAGTAGGCACCCCGCTTTCGGCCGAAAACGGCGACCTTTGCGGCTATGCATACCGATCAAGCCGTCAGCAAAGAAGCCATCCGTCAGTTTTTCATGCAGTTGCAGGACCGTATCTGTCAGTCGCTGGAAGCGGCCGACGGTGTGGGGCAATTTCGCACGGATGCCTGGGAGCGGCCGGGTGGGGGTGGTGGCCGGTCGCGCACGCTGTCGGGCGGAGCTGTGATTGAGAAAGGGGGCGTCGGTTACTCCGCTGTGCATGGCGCAGCAACGGAAGCGACCCTGCGTTCGCTCGATCTGACCGAACCGGCCGAGTTCTTTGCCACGGGCGTATCGATTGTGCTACACCCGCACAATCCGAGGGTGCCGATCATTCACATGAACGTACGGTATTTTGAGATGAGTAGCGGGCACAGCTGGTTTGGGGGCGGTATCGACCTGACGCCCCACTACGTCGACGATGCCGATGCGCGCTGGTTTCACCAATACCTGAAAACCGTTTGTGACCGGCACGATCCGGGCTATCATCCGCGCTTCAAAACCTGGGCCGATGATTATTTTTACATCCCTCACCGGCAGGAAACGCGGGGTGTCGGCGGTATTTTCTTCGACTATCTGAAGCCCGACAGCGACGCCCATAAGGCCGATCTGTTTGCGTTTGTGCAGGATGTGGGCAACGCCTTTGCCCCGATATATACGCACTTCATGGCCGCGAACCGCGATCTGCCGTTTGGCGACCGCGAAAAGCAGTGGCAGCTGCTACGCCGGGGGCGCTACGTGGAGTTTAATCTGGTTTGGGACCGGGGCACCAAGTTCGGACTGGAAACCAACGGCCGGACCGAGTCAATTCTGATGAGTATGCCTCCGCAGGCTAACTGGGCCTACGATTTTCAGCCCGAAGCGAATTCACCCGAAGCCGAAACGCTGTCTAAACTGGTCAAGGGTATCGACTGGGTGTAGCAAGACTGCGTTGTCTCAAACAGCATCCTGCTGTTTGTAAGCTGGCGGTAAGCAAACAGCAGGATGCTGTTTGAGACGGGCCTGCGCTATTCGCCGGCCGATTTGAACTCCAGCAGGTTGCCCAGGTTCCAGACCTGAGTGGGATCGTAATGGAGGGTGCCGTCGACAATGGTAAGCGGGCTGTCGACATTGTTGTGGTACAGATGCCCGGTGCCCAGCCCCTGTGGTGGCAGGTTGCGAAACTTGGCCGTGTACTGGGCAATGGCGTTCAGGCCGATGTTCGACTCCAGTGCTGACGTAATCCACCAGCCAATAGCCAACCGCCCGGCCAGTTCAATCCACTCGTCGCAGTGGCGCATGCCTCCCAGCAGGCTGGGCTTCAGAATGATGTACTGCGGCTGGATTTTGCGCAGCAGCCGGAACTTGTTGACGTATTCCATCTGCCCGATCAGCTCTTCGTCGAGCGCGATGGGTACGGGCGTGTGACTGCATAAGTCCGCCATCAGGTCGGGTTGCCCGGCCCGAATCGGCTGCTCGATGGAATGCAGGTCGTACGTCGCCAGTCGTTCGAGCTTCCGCATGGCCTCGGCGGGTGAAAAGGCCCCGTTTGCATCGACGCGTAAGGTTATCTGCTCCGCTGAGTACCGACTTCGGATCATGGCCAGTAGGTCGCACTCGCGCTCAAAATCGATAGCCCCAATTTTGAGTTTGATTGTCGTGTAACCAGCCGCGAGCTTCTCTTCGATCTGCTGGCGCATAAATGATTCGCTGCCCATCCAGATCAGACCGTTTATCGGCAGATTGCGCTGCCCGTCCGTGAAATCGGTTGGAAACAACACCCGGCGTCCGTCTGACAGGAAATCGTGCATAGCCGTTTCAAAGCCAAACAGAATACTGGGAAACGTAGGCTCGATCAGTTGATTCAGAATAATCGGGATGTTCCAGCTAAAAAGTTGCAGATCGAGGGCGGTAAACTGCTGGCAGTAGTCCTGTAGCTGCGTCTCAAAATCGGGCCGGTCGTCGTAGCTCAGCCCCTTCAACGGACCACATTCCCCGTACCCGATCACCGTCGGATCATCCGTGTCGCATAGCCGGATGATATACGATGTTTTCTCAGTCAGCGTACCGCGCGACGTACCCGCTTCGAAGCGAAAATGCAACGTGTATTTCAGGTAGTCGGCCTTTAGACTCATCAGACAGGTGGGGGTAGGAAGGGCTCTGGCAACCCTAAAAGTACTACTTTTGACTGCTCAGCAAGGGCAATGTTACGAAAATATTAGGTCGACGGACGGTGAGTGGTAACATACTGGTACCCTTCGGGTATTTGTACGGTGGAATCATGCGGTTGCGTAATGCATTCTACGACAACGGATTATTTAAAAAACAACGACCTGCTTTGCAGGTAATCAGTGTCGGAAACCTTACCGTAGGCGGTACGGGAAAGACGCCGATGGTTGAGTATTTGATTAAACGGTACCTGGCAAACTGGCCTTCCGATGGGCCCGAAACGGCTACGTTGAGCCGGGGTTATGGCCGCACCACGAAGGGCTTTCGCCTGGCGACCGATGCCGATACGGCCGCTACGCTGGGCGACGAACCCCTACAGCTCTACCGGAAGTTTGGCCGGTCTGTCATCGTCTGCGTGGGCGAACGCCGGGCCGATGCGCTATACCAGATGCAGCAGCAGTTTCCCCAGCTACGGCGGGTGTTGCTCGACGATGCCTACCAGCACCGGGCTGTCGATCCGCACCTGAATTTGCTGTTATCCGATTACAATCGCCCGTTTTACGCCGACTATCCGTTTCCGGCAGGCCGGTTGCGCGAAGGCCGGTCGGGTGCCGCCCGGGCCGATGCGGTTATCGTTACAAAGTGCCCCAGTGCTCTGTCGACGGACGAGCAGCAGGAGATTCGTCGGTCCGTACACCGGTATAGTGGGGTTGGGGTGCCAGTGCTGTTTGCCGGGCTTCAGTACGGTCAGCCGGTGGCTTATGCCACGCAGCAGCCAACCGATACACCCAGGTCTGTCGTGCTGGTATCCGGGCTGGCCAACGCCGATCCGCTGGACGCGTATGTGCGGCAGGCGTTCGACCTGCTGACGCACCACCGCTTCGCCGATCACTACGCCTACCAACGCGCCGACCTCGACCGGCTGCTGGCCGACCGGCCACCCGGCGCAGCTTTGTTGACGACCGAGAAAGACTGGGTGAAACTCGACGCACTGCTGACGACCGATGAGCGGGCTACATTACCGGTGTATTACCTGCCGGTATCGGTGCAGTTTTTGCCCGGTTACGAGCAGGCATTCAGCCAATTGCTGGATGAATTTGATAAGGATCAGCCGTTTCTTAAAAAAAGCTAACACGCACCTGCCTGCACGGCGAACACTCGCTTTTGGCGTACTTTTGAGTCGATGAATAGATGCATATGTTTACTGGTTCTGTTTTTAAGCCTGACCGGTGCAGCCTGGGGGCAGCAGATTCCCGGTGGTTTCGGTACGACAGGGTCAGGTAATAGCGGTTTCGGGGCGACCCAGCCCATGTCGACAACCAACTCACCCTCCGGAATCGACGATTCGACCAAAGTAATCTACGGCCCCACCACGACGCGCTACGTGCTGGAAGACGATATTCTGAACAACCGCCGGACGCTCTATGCCGTCGATACGACGATGGACGAGGTACACCGGTTTTTGTACGTGCAGCGCAGCCAGAATATGTATCAGGATCTGGGCGCGCTGGGTACGGCTATGCGCCCGGTGTTTGTAAATGTGCCGCAACAGCTGGGTGCGCAGACGGGGTACAATGCCTACGACGCTTACGCGTACCAGCCCCTGAGTGTGAAATACTACAACACCAAATCGCCCTTTACGGATATGTACGTGGCACTGGGCGGACGGAATCAGAACATTCTCCGCTTCGATTTCGCGCAGAATATTACTTCCCGCTGGAACGTTGGTTTTGCGATACAGCGCTTTACCTCGCAGAAGCAGTACGGCGTAGGGGGCACCAACGACCCCAACAAGTTGCTGGCGCAAAACTGGAGCGCGGTCGTGCACACGAACTACCGTTCGAAAAACGAAAAGTACACGCTGCTGGCCAACTTCATCAACATGAACCATTCGGTCGATGAGCAGGGCGGGGTTTTATCCGGGACGGCGGTGACGGGTGAAACGATCATCTACAATTACACCGGTAATGCCCGGCTGTCTGGCGTCAACATCGGTACCGGTTACTTTGGTAGTCCCAACAGCAGCGAGATTCGGAACGATTACCACATTTATCAGCAGTATGCCCCGGCGGAGGGTATCCAGCTTTACGACAAACTCGACTACCAGCGCCACAAGAATTTCTACCAGGATACGACGCTGAAGGCCAATGTCGGTTTTTACCCGGCCATTCTGGGCGACACCTCAAAGGCCGTAATCGACGCGCGGTTCAGGCTGCTCGAAAACCAGTTTGGGTTGAAAGGCGTCTTTGAGCGAAATGGCTCGGCCTTCAATTACCGGGCCTACCTGCGAAACCGGATTTACGGGCAGTACACGCTTTACGCGACCGGGGTTTCTCGCACCAATGAGTACGAAACCCGGCGCGTCGAAACGTTTCTGGGGGGCTGGCTGGGCTATTATTTTCCCGATAGTCTGTCGCAGATTACGGCCGAGGCAGAGTACCAGGTGGGTGGTGGCTACCGGCTTCAGGGGCAACTCACGAGCCGCCTGCTGACGGCAGGCTACTCGTCGATATTCGTGCAGCCGACGCTGTTGCAGGAGCGGTTGCAGAGTAACCTGTTTTACTGGCGTAATGAAGGCTTCAACCTGCGGGGGTATAACCATGCGTTCGGTAAGCTGAATCTGCGCTATCGCAAGCTGCAACTCGAGCCGGGCCTGGACTATTATCTGCTGACCAACTACGTTTACTTCGATGAAAAAGCCATTGCCCGGCAGGCATCCGGTTCGTTCTCTGTGTTGCAAACGGGCCTGGGCTATCGATTGGCAGCGGGGAAGTTTCTGGCGTCGGGACAAGTGTACTACACCCTGCAATCGCGCCGGGATTACCTGCGGACACCCCCTTTTTTCATGAACGCCCGTTTTCAATACGAAGTGCTGTATGCCAAGGCGCTGTACATTCAGGTGGGGGTCGATTTGCACTACAAGTCGCTGTACTACGCCAATGCCTACATGCCCGCCACGCAGCAGTTTTACATTCAGAACAGTCAGCGGGTTGAAGGGTATCTGTTGGCCGACCTTTATGCCAACCTGCGCGTCAACCGTACCCGCCTGTTTGTCAAGCTGACGCACGCCAATCAGGGCATCTTACAGCCGGGCTACTTCGTAACCCCCAACTACCTGCAAATGCGTCGCGGCTTCGCCTTCGGTGTCGACTGGTATCTCTTTGATTAGTTTACCGGTTAAGGGTCAATGGTTAAGAGGTTGTCTGCGTTCTTGATAGACAACCTTAACTATTGACCCTTAACCGGTAAACCTGTTTTTAAACGCCCCCGGACTATCGCCCGTTACGCGCCGGAAGATGCGGTTGAAATACGACAGGCTCTCGAATCCACTACTGAAACAGGCTTCCGTCACGCTGCTTTGCTGACGTAGTAAGAGTTTAGCCTGCTGTACCCGGTACTGATTGACGTATTCGGTACAGGTCATGCGCGTCATCTGGCGCATATACCGGCAGAATGCTTCGGGCGTCAGGTTGGTCAGATCAGCAAGTTCGGTAATGTCGAGTTTACGCTGGTAATGCTGGGCGATATGCGCGTGAACCCGCTGAATGCGATCCTGCTGCCGCCGGGTATAAGGCGGCTCGACGGGGCAGGGGTGGAGCAACTCCGCGTCGGTAGCAGCAGCCAATTGGTTAAAAATCGACAGCAGCTCCACAAACTGCTCAAACTGACTCAGCACCGGTAATCGCAGAATCCGGTCACTGAGTTGGCCTTTGGTGGCTTCGCCAAAGGCTACCCCCTGCCGCGACTGATCGAGCAGCCGACCAATGCCCGTTAGTTCGGGCGTCTCCGTCAGACCTGTACCCAGAAACGAAGGGCCGACCTGCACGACGATCTTCCGATAATCGGTCCGGACGCCATAATCGAAATTCAGGTGCGGAATATACGGGCCGATCAGCACGAGATCGCTGTCGGTAAAGTGCGACAGATGCGTACCGACCTGTCGGGTACCACTGGCCTGGTCGATGTAGACCAGTTCGTATTCAGGGTGAAAATGCCAGTAGTAAAAGTCGTTCAGGTGGGGCGTTACCAGAATACGAAACGAACTGTCGGCGTCAGGCTGAACGTCTTCGCGAATCAGTGTATTGCTTCCTTTTTTGAACACGGCTGCGCTTTTTAGCTAAACAAGCTACAAAAAAGATCAATATTGTTCAACTTTTGGCTAACCGGGTTGTGGAATAGATGGCTTGATTGGATGAATTTTGTCGTACTAATTCGCGAAATACTACTAAGATGACTGCTGAACCACAACCGACAATGGCATCCACGATGGTGCCCAGCAATGCACACAAAGACATTCCCGGTAACCCGTCGACCGCGAAAAGTAGCCACCTCAAACTCAATGACCGGTCCAACAACCAGCCCCTGCGGGTACTGTCGGAAGCCGACTGGCAATTCTGGATCGAGAACGGCTACATCGTCATTCCCAACGCCGTGCCGAAGGAGCAGGCACAGCAACTGGCCGATCTGTTGTGGGAATTTGAAGAAAAAGACCCCAACGACCCGTCGACCTGGTATGCACCGCCCCGCGCCGAGATGCAGATGAAAGAACTGGTCGGCAGCGGCATGGTCGAACTGTACAACCATCCTTACGAGTGGGCTAATCGGCAAACGCAACGCCTGTACGACGCCTTTGTCGACATCTGGGGCACGGAAAAACTGTGGGTGACCATCGACCGGGCCAATCTGAACCTGCCGCTGCGCCCGGAAGACACGTTTAAGGGCTTCATTCACTGGGACTACGACCCCGAAACAAAACCCCAAAACGTACAGGGCGTGCTGGCTCTCGCCGACCAGACCGACGAGAACATGGGGGGCTTTCAGTGCATCCCCGAACTGTACCGCACCTACGATACCTGGAAACTCACCCAGCCCGCCGACCGCAACCGCTTCCGCCCCGACACGACGGGGTTTGAGGATAAACTGGTGAAGGTGAAAATGAACGCGGGCGACCTCCTGATCTTTAACAGCACGCTCCCCCACGGTATCCGGCCCAACCGCTCGCAAGGTAAAGTCAGGCTGGCGCAGTACGTGTCGATGATGCCCGCCGAAGAGGCCAACGAAGCACTGCGGCAATGGCGTATCCGGTCCTGGCGCGACCAGATAGCGCCTGAAGGGTACGCGTTCCCCGGCGACCCGCGCGGCTGGGAACAGTCTCGCTACACGACCGCTGAACTCTCCCCCCTCGGCCGCAGATTGCTGGGGTTGGATAGCTGGTAGTCGTGTAGCTGTAGCCCAGACCGGTCCGCCGGCGCGGGTCCACGTCTGGTAGCCGAAAGGCTAACTGTTGCAGGCGGCAGCTTGCTTGTAAGTCGCTTTATGTCCCAAAAAGCTACCGCCCTAAGTAGTTGCCCCAACGGGTACCCGGACGTGGATGTGTAGCCTGGACATCTACGTCCGGGTGGCCGTTAGGCCAACTACTTAGGGCGGTAGCTTTTTTGGCCGCTGGTGCGCCCACCCGGACGTAGACGTCCAGGCTACATAGTCCGGTCGGCTATGTAATCTGGTCAAGATAGGGTACGTTTTGGGTAAACAAAGAGTATATCGGCAGGCTGGTTGGCTTGTATTTGTAGAAGTCAAAGGTCAGCGTGCCCGAAATTGGCCGCTGACCTTTATTTTTAAGCCTTACTTAACAGCCGACTGGCTGTATCCTAATCTCAACTGATATATGGATTCCTTTCAAATCAGAAAAGCACCGACCGAGTACGACGTTGCTATCGTGGGTTCGGGAGCCGGGGGTGGCATGGCTGCTTACTCGCTCGCCAAATCGGGGGCAAAAGTCCTGTTGCTCGAAGCGGGTGGCTATTTCGATCCCGCCGATCCGAAGTACATTACGCAATTGAAATGGCCGTGGGAATCACCCCGGCGCGGTGCCAGTACGACCCGTCCGTTCGGTGATTTCGACGCGGCCTGGGGCGGTTGGGACATCGAAGGTGAGCCCTATACAACCGCGAAAGGCACTGAATTTCATTGGTTCCGCTCGCGGATGCTCGGTGGCCGTACCAATCACTGGGGTCGTATTTCGCTCCGTTTCGCCCCCGACGACTTTCGGCGCAAAAGCATGACTGGCATTGGTGAAGACTGGCCGATCGGGTACGACGACCTGAAGCCTTTTTACGACCGGATCGATAAGATGATCGGTGTGTTTGGTTCGATCGAGAATATGCCGTCGGAACCCGACGGGATCTTCCTGCCCGCTCCAAAACCGCGTCTGCACGAGCTAATGATCCGGAAGGGAGCACGTAGTATCGGTGTGCCCGTCATTCCGTCGCGCCTGTCGATCCTGACCAAACCCATCAACGATGAGCGCGGCCAGTGTTTCTACTGTAGTCAGTGCGGGCGGGCGTGTCAGGCATATGCCGATTTCTCGTCGTCGTCGGTACTGGTGAAGCCCGCTATGAAAACGGGTAACGTCACGCTCATCAACGGGGCTATGGTTCGCGAAGTGCTGACCGATCCGGCGTCGGGCCTGGCGTCGGGGGTTAGCTACGTTGATACGCAGACGTTGCAGGAAGTGACGATCAAAGCCAAAACGGTAATCCTGGCGGCTAGTGCGGGCGAAACGGCGCGGCTGCTGCTCAACTCAAAATCGGCCCGTTTTCCCAATGGGCTCGCTAACAGTAGCGGGGTCGTCGGTAAATACATCAACGACTCGACGGGAGCCAGTCGCTCGGCGTTTATTCCGGCCCTGATGGACCGCAAACGCTACAACGAAGACGGCGTTGGCGGGATGCACGTCTTCACGCCCTGGTGGCTCGACAACAAAAAACTCGACTTCCCCCGTGGGTATCACATCGAATATTGGGGTGGCATGGGGATGCCCGCGTATGGCTTTGGCTGGGGCATCGAAGCGATGAACGGCATGATGGCCGCCCGCGACGGCTCGAAGAAGCCGGGTGGTGGCTACGGTGCCAGCCTGAAAGACGACTACCGCCGGTTCTACGGTGCCTACATCGGGATGGCCGGTCGTGGTGAACCCGTGCCGCTCGAGAGTAACTACTGCGACATCGACCCCAGTGTGGTCGATAAGTACGGGATTCCGGTGCTGCGCTTCAACTACAAATGGTCGGACTACGAGATCAAGCAGGCCAAGCACATGCAGGACACGTTCGAGGAAATTATCCACGCGTCCGGTGGTATTGCGTTAGGCAATAAACCCGGTGCCGATACCAATTACGGGCTGGAAGCGCCGGGTAAGATTATTCACGAGGTTGGTACAGCACGGATGGGTAAAGACCCCAAAAATTCGGTGCTGAACGGCTACCAGCAGGCCCACGACGTGAAAAACCTGTTCATCGTCGATGCAGCTCCGTTCCCCTCGCAGGGTGATAAAAACGTAACCTGGACGATTCTCGCCAGTTCACTCCGCACATCCGAATACATCGCTGATCTGGCTAAGAAAAAAGTTTAAAAACAGTTTGTAGTTTGTTGTTCGTAGTTTGTGGTTGGTATGTGTATGGCGACAGTTCAACGATTTGAAGATCTAAAGGTGTGGCAGCAGTCGCGTGTGGTTGCCAAGCACATTTACGTTCTCACAAAGACGACCAGCCTGTCCAGCGACTATGAACTACGAAATCAGATAAGCCGGTCCAGTGGCTCAGTGATGGATAACATTGCTGAAGGATTCGGACGAGGGAGTCGAGCAGAATTTATCCAGTTCCTGGGGTATTCGCTAGGGTCAAACGATGAAGTGAAGTCACAGCTATACCGTAGCCTTGACCGTAACCATCTTGATCAGCACCAATTCGATGATCTGTACCAACGAGTAGATGTAGTTACCAAAATGATAATTGCATTTATAAATTATCTGAAACGAACAGAATACAGGGGTTTGAAATACAATACGGCTAATGGTGTCGAGGAGCCTGATTCGGCAAACTACGAACAACAAACCACAAACCACGAACTCTAAAAGTATGAAACGCAGAGACCTGCTTAAAGGCATACCGGTGACAGCATTTGGCTTTGCTGTCAACCCAACGGAAGCGGCCGTGCCCGCACCCCCCGACGTCAAGCCGCTCAAAATACCCGGTGGCCGGCAGAAGTTCGAGGCCGTGCGCGATGCCGCGCTGAACGCCGAGAAATTTTTCACGCCCCACGAGTTGCAGACCGTGACTGTGCTGTCGGACATCATCATTCCGGCCGATGCGAAATCGGGTAGCGCGTCGCAGGCGGGTGTACCGGCGTTCATCGAGTTTATGATGAAAGATCAGCCCCGCAACCAGACCCCCATGCGGGGAGGCATCCGGTGGCTCGACAATACCTGCACCAAACGGTACGGTAAGCAGTTTGTGCTATGTACCAAAGCGCAGCAGATCGACATGGTCGAGCAGATTGCGTACCCCGCCATCGCTAAGCCCGACATGACGCAGGGCGCATCGTTCTTTACCATGATGCGCAACCTGACAGCCAGTGGGTTTTTCAGCAGCCAGATGGGCGTCAAAGACATTGGTTATGTGGGCAATACCCCCAATCAGTGGGATGGTGTACCCGACGACGTGCTGAAACAATACGGGCTGGCTTATGAAGAACGCGAGCTGAACGCGGGTAAATAAGCCGTTTGTGACCGGTGATTTATCTGAACCAGAGCTTGTCCGAACTATGATTTAAGGGATTAACGGATGGGCTGTGAATCAGCGCAATCAGACAATCAGCTCTAATCATAGTTCAGATCATAGTTCAAACCACAAAAGCGCCCCCGTTACGTCACTGGTAACGGGGGCGCTTTTATTGCTATCTGAACGCATAAACCCGGTTACCGGATATAGTCAAAACTGGCTATTCTGGTACTCTTTTTGTACATTTGGCTTAAATCAATCGGATCGTCGTAGCGACGATTTGCTGACCGGGGAAACAAGGTCAGCGTTTCACACATCAAGTAGCTGAACTCTTGACATTTTCCGAATTCAATCTCCACGACGACCTGCTGGCTGGCGTGGACGCCATGAACTACCTGAAAGCAACGCCTATTCAGGAAATGGCCATCCCCCGCATTCTGGAGGGAAAAGACCTCATCGCCAGTGCCCAGACCGGGACCGGTAAGACGGCCGCCTATCTGATTCCGCTCCTCGACCGGATCTCACACGCCGATTACGACCACACCAGTACGCTGATTCTGGTGCCAACGCGGGAACTGGCCAAGCAAATCGACGAACAGGTCGAAGGGTTTGGCTACTTCGTACAGGCAAATAGCATAGCCATCTATGGTGGGGGTAAGGGCGACGACTGGGATAAGCAGCGTAAAGCCCTTGAAACCGGTGCCGACATCATCATCGCCACCCCCGGCCGACTCATTGCGCATATGCAGCTCGGCTACGTCAAGTTCGACAGGATTAGCTACCTCGTGCTTGACGAAGCCGACAAGATGCTCGATATGGGCTTCTCCGACGATATTCTGAACATTGTCGATAAGATCCCGGCCCAGCGGCAGACGCTGCTGTTTTCGGCCACGATGCCGAACAAAATCCGCACGTTTGCCAGTCGTATCCTGACCGAACCCGAAGAAATTCGGCTGGCCGTGTCGAAGCCTGCTGCCGGCATCGACCAGCAGTTTTACCTGGCCTACGACAATCAGAAACTGCCACTGCTGTCCCACCTGATCAAGAACAGCGCTAAGCCGGTAAACAGCATGGTGCTGTTTACGTCCCGTAAGTCGGAAGTAAACAGCATCGTGCGTGCGTTGAGTAAACTGGGTCAGGAAGCGCGCGGTATCAGTTCCGACCTGGAGCAGGACGAGCGTGAAGTCGTGTTGCGCGACTTTAAAAACAAAACGTTCCCGATCCTGGTAGCGACCGACGTGCTCTCGCGGGGTATTGACATCGATAACCTGACGCACGTGGTGAATTATGATATTCCGCGTGATGCTGAGGACTACGTTCACCGCATCGGCCGGACGGCGCGGGCCGCTACGACCGGTACGGCCATCACATTCATCAGCGATCAGGATCAGAACCGGATCGTCGCGATTGAAAAGCTGATCGAACGCGAACTCGATAAACAGTCGATCACTGAGGAGTTGGGCATGGGTAAGTCGCCCGTATTCGATCCGAAGCGATTCAGCGGGTTGCGCGGTAAGGGTGGCCCGGGCCGTGGCGGACGTACTGATAGCCGTGGGCGCAGTAACGACCGTAATCGTCCATCCCGTGATACGCCATCCGCTTCGGCTGAAGCTGCCCCGGTAGCGGAAGGCGCGGCAGAACGTACGGCCAGTGAAACAAAGACAGATGGTGACCGGTCGTCGCGCAACGATCGTCGACGTCGGCCGAAGAACCGGGCCAGCGCAGCTGAGCCGGGGGAGGCACCAGCAGTAAGCGAAGGTAGTACGGGTGATACACCACAAACACGGCCCGTCGGTGCCGATGGCGCACCAACTGATAAACCCAAACGTCGGAAGAAACGTCGGCGGGCCCCCCGGGAAGGGGGTCAGCCGAACGAACAGGGAACGGATATTACGGTGCCGGTAAGCGAGTAGATACGATTGCTCACCGATAGTTATTATTTCGGGTGGTACCACAAGCTGGTATCACCCTTTTTTATGGATAGGCTTCTGCACACGATGGGCAGGCACGCGCACAAATCGACTGTGGCTACAAATAATCGTCGTCTTCGCCCTTCGGTCGCTTGCCAAACAGATACGACAAAGACATATACATAGTCGTTGATTTAAGAGTTTTGAGAACCGGCTTTTTAAGCTGGGTCTGTTTACGTTCCCATGTTATAACAATATGTAACCGGTTAAATAAAGATAGAACCATTTCTCGCGTTGATCAAGTGATAATAGCTCTAAGTAACAGCCTGAATAATAATTATACATTAAATGAAAGTTAAGTATATCACCCGCTACTTAATGTGTAAGTGATTGATGGACAATTATCTATATGTGTATCTATTCGTGATGACTAAGTATATTTACTCTGTAACGCAACGGGCGACGCCACCAGTAGTAGCGTCGCCCGTTGCGTTATAAAGTATGTACAAAGCTGTATGTCAGTCGGCTACAACGATGAGTGGTGCGACACGTTCCGGACTATTTTCGGGGTCGGCTTTGCGTTCGGCAGCCTTCCGGGCGATCTTCTTCAACTTTACGTCGTACAGGTCGGTGCGCCGATCCTTCAGTACCTGCACAGCACCGTGCTCGTGTAATTCTTTCAGCAGGCTCAGGTCGACGTCAGCGATCAGTACCATTTCTGTGTTTGGCGTTGCCTCGGCCTTGACAGCGTTGGTTGGAAACTGAAAATCCGACGGCGTGAAAACTGCCGACTGCGCAAAGTTGATGTCCATGTTATGCACTTTGGGCAGGTTACCCACGCATCCCGCAATGGCCACATAACACTCGTTCTCGATGGCACGGGCCTGTGCGCAGTGCCGCACACGCGAGTAGCCGTTTTGGGTGTCGGTCAGGAAGGGGACGAACAGAATCTGAATACCCTGCTGGGCAAGAATCCGGCCCAGTTCGGGAAATTCAACGTCGTAACAAATCACCATACCGACCTTACCGCAGTCGGTGTCGAAGGCCCGGATTTCGTTGCCCCCGACCATGCCGTAATGCTTCACCTCGTTGGGGGTGATGTGAATTTTGCGGTATTCCTCAAACGAACCGTCGCGCCGACAGAGGTACGCTACGTTGTACAGCTTACCATCCTCATCGACCAGTGGCATCGACCCGCCCACGATATTGACGTTGTAGGAAATGGCCAGTTCACACAGTCGTTCGCGAACCGGCACGGTGTAGTCGGCTAATTTACGAATGGCAACCGGCTCCGGCAGGTCGTTGAATTCCGCCATCAGGGGCGTGTTGAAGAATTCGGGCAGCACCATGAAGTCGGCCCGGTAATCGCTGACCGCATTGGCGAAAAACTCGACCTGATCCATAAACGCGTCGAGGTTCTTGAACAGACGCATTTGCCACTGAATCACGCCCAGTCGGATAATCGAGTCGGTATGCGGCTTTTTGTCCTCCTCCTTGACGTAGTAAATGTTGATCCACTCCAGCAGCGTCGCGAATTCCTTCGACTCGGTATCACCGGGCAGGTAGCCGCGTAGTACTTTCCTGACGTGGAAATCGTTCGACAACTGAAACGTCAGCGTCGGGTCGTAGATTTCCTTTTGCTTTACCTTCGTGATGTATTCGCGGGGGCTCAGCTCGTCGGAAAACTTGTTGTAGTTTGGAATCCGTCCGCCCGCTACGATGCCTTTCAGGTTGAGCTGCTCACAGACCTCTTTCCGGGCGTCGTACAGCCGTCGGCCCAGGCGCAGGTCGCGGAAGTCGGGATGCACAAACACCTCGATACCGTACATATAGTCGCCGTTATCGTTGTGCGTTTTGAACGTATAGCCACCGGTAATTTCGCTATAGGTGTGGTTGTCGCCAAAGTCATCGTAGCGCACCCGGATGGACAGCGCACAGGCAACGACCCGGCCATCGACTTCGACACAGAACTGTCCTTCGGGAAACATATTAAGCAGTTTGTTAATCTTGCTTTTTTCCCAATAGTCGCCCCCGATGCCGCTGTATACTTCGATCATCGCTTCCTTGAGGTCCTGATAATCATTCTTTTGTAACGTTCTGACCTGTATATGCATAATATTTTTTTGTTCTGAACTGTGATTTTCTTGGTTACGCTGATGAACTATGATTTTCTGAATCAGTGCAATCAATTAATCAGCGGCAATCACAGTTCAGGATGATTGACTGATTTCGCTGATTGAAAAAAATCACAGTTCAGGATAATCACAGGTCAAGCCGCGTTTCCAGTTCATGGAGCATATCGTCGGTGAAGTCGAGGTGCGTTACGAAACGAACCAGATGCTTGCCAAACGACACGGCTTTGATGCCTTTGCTGCCCAGAGAATTAACATAATCGGCGGCTGGTATGGTTTCGGGTAGCCGGAAAATCACAATATTCGTGTCGATGGGCAGGATGTCCTGGACCTCCGGTAGGCGTTCAAGCATCGTACCGATCCGTCGGGCGCGGGCGTGGTCGAGTTTGAGCCGTTCGACATGGTGATCGAGGGCGTACATGCCGGCTGCCGCCAGAAAACCAGCCTGTCGCCAGCCGCCCCCCATCAGTTTCCGGTACCGACGTGCCTGCCGGATGACGTCGGCCGTGCTCAGTAGTACCGACCCTACCGGACAACCCAGCCCTTTCGACAGACAAATGCTGATCGAGTCGAACAGTTGCCCGTATGCGTGCGTCGGTTCGCCCGTTTCGATCAGCGCATTGAACAGCCGGGCCCCGTCGAGGTGCAGGATCAGGCCATGTTCGTCGCACACCTGCCGGATAGCGGCAATTTCCGGAATCGTGTAATAACAGCCCCCGCCCTTATTGACCGTATTTTCCAGCACCACCAGCCGCGACAGGGGTTTGTGCGGGTCGGTGGGCGAGTAAATGTGTTCGCGGATCAGGTCGGGCGTTAGTTTACCGCGCTGGCCCTGCGGCAAACTCACTGATGCCAGTGCGTTGACCGAAATGCCACCCCCTTCGTACTGATAGACGTGCGACAGATAATCGCAGATTACATCATCGCCGGGGCGGCAGTGCGTGCGAATCGCGAGTTGGTTGGTCATCGTGCCGCTGGCGCAGAACAGGGCGGCTTCCATGCCAAACAGGGCAGCGGCTTTAGCTTCCAGCGCGTTGACGGTTGGGTCGTCGCCCAGCACGTCGTCGCCGAGGGGGGCAGTAAACATGGCCTCGCGCATGGCGGGCGTGGGCTGCGTAACAGTATCGCTGCGAAGATCAATAATCATTGTATAAAGGTCGGGCAGAATGCGGTGTGGGCCAAGGAATGCCTCGGTTTAGATCGGGCAAAATGCGCGTCAGCGTTGACGGAGCTAAGCAAATGTGTAGTTTTACGACGCACCATTCTATCCGTATCATGCTGGCACTCGAAACCAAACCTGCGCCAATGACCATCGATGAGTATCTGCTTCGGGAAGAGAAAAGCGAGGTTCGCCACGAATTCTACAACGGCCATATGTACGCGATGGCGGGCGGCACTATCAACCATAATCTCTTGGTAGATAATTTGATAGCCTCGTTGCGTCGCCAGCCGTTACCAGAAAAACAGGGGACCTTCTCCACCAGTATGAAAGTCGATGTGATGCAGGGGGTGTACATGCCGTATCCGGATGTGGTCCTGACCTGCCACCCGTTCGACCTGCGGGGCGACAATACCGTCGTTCGGCAACCCCGGCTGCTGGTCGAGGTGCTGTCTAAATCGACAGCCCTGCACGACCGGGGATTCAAATGGCTGCGCTATCGCCGGATGCCGTCGTTGTGGTACTACATGCTGGTCGATCAATACTCGACAACGGTCGAACTATTCAGCCGCATCGAAGAAACCGACGAATGGATCAATACCGTTTACGAGCAGCTGGATGATGTAATCGTGCTACCCCGGCTGAACTGCGAATTAGCAGTCGGCGCTGTCTACGCCGACATTGAACTGATTCCTGAAGACTCAGCCGATCAACATGAATAAATCAACACAGAGACACGGAGAACACGAAGGTTTTATCCGCCATTTTCCTCTGTATTTTCCGTGCCTCTGTGTTTAAAACCTATTTTCCGTGAAGTACAACCTAGCTCAACTAACTGACGAAATCAGTGCCATTGCCATCGACGCGGGGGCGTTTCTGTTGCAGGAACGCAGTCGCTTTCAGCCCGATGCCATCGAGTATAAGGGCCTGAATAATCTGGTGTCGTACGTCGATAAGGAAACCGAGAAACAATTGGTCGAGCGGTTGGGCAAGCTGCTGCCCGAAGCCGGATTTATTACCGAAGAAGGGACGACGGGGCAGGACGCCGATAAAGACGCGCTCAACTGGATCATCGACCCGCTCGACGGAACAGCCAATTTTATTCACGGCCTGCCGGTATTCTCGGTCAGTATCGGGCTGGCGCAGGGCAACACGCCCATTGCGGGCGTTATCTATGACCCAAACCGCGACGAATGTTTCGCTGGCTGGCAGGGTGGAGGTGCCTGGCTGACGCATCAGGGTAACCGCACGCCGATTCGGGTGTCGGGGGCCACCAAGCTGGGCGAGAGCCTGATTGCGACCGGGTTTCCGTACTATCAGTTCGATCAGATGCAGCCGTACCTGCATATTCTGGAATCGCTGATGCAGCAGACCCACGGCCTGCGCCGGATGGGATCGGCGGCTATCGACCTGGCCTACGTGGCCTGTGGTCGTTTCGAGGCTTTCTACGAGTATAACCTCAACTCGTGGGACATGGCCGCCGGGGTGTTGCTCGTGCGCGAAGCGGGCGGTATCGTCACCGATTTCGCCGGGGGTAACGAGTTTCTGTTTCGGGGCGATGTGGTAGCCGGATGCCCCGCTCACGCTGAACTGATGGCCGTGATTCAGCAATACTGGAAGTAAGTTTTCAGTATACCGTATACCGTAGCTGGCGCGTCTGCCTTGCCGAAAACCGAATACCGAGAACCGTAAACCAACCATGAAACTCACCACCGACACTGATCCGTTGCGCTACCCGATCGGGCAATACGACCTGACTACCGAGCCTGACGCCAAACAGGTACAGCACAACGTAGTAAGTATTGCCGCATTACCCCTGAAACTAACCGAACTGGTGCAGCACTGGGACGATGCGCAACTCGACACACCCTACCGACCCGGCGGCTGGACCGTCCGGCAACTGGTGCATCATATCGCCGATAGTCACATCAACGCGTACCAGCGCACGAAGCTGGCGCTAACCGAAGCAAATCCAACAATCAAGCCCTACGACGAAGCTGCCTGGGCCGAACTGCCGGATTCGACCCTGCCCATCGCCCCGTCGCTGCACCTGCTGACGTCGCTGCATCAGCGGTGGGTAACGATCCTGCACGGGCTGTCGGCGGCAGACTTACAGCGAACTTATTACCACCCCGGTATGCAGCAATCGTTTACGCTGGCAACGATGACGGGTCTGTACACCTGGCACGGTGAGCACCATTTTCAGCATGCCTACGGGCTGGCCGAACGGAACGGCTGGGTATAAACAGTTGTTGTCTGACCATGCAGGAACTCATCATCGGTCTCATTTTTGCCGTCGCTTTGTTGTATCTGGGACGGCGGGCATACAGCAGCTTTTTCAGTAAGAAAGCTGGCTGTAGCAAAGGGTGTGGTTGCTCGACCGACGTGACTGCCCCCACGGTGCGGGTACTGGAAAAAGGCAAGCTAAACCGGGTATCCTAACATTTCGCGGCTGGTACCTGTTTACATAATTAGTAAAGAGAGTAACCAATGCCACGAATCTGTACATATACCCTTTTTCTTCTTTGCAGTCTGGCCAGCTGTCAGCGGGTCAAACCTGACCTGCCCGTGGCCCAGACCTATGAACCCGCGCTGACGGCACCTATTTCGTACCTGGCTGGCCAGATCACGTTTCCGATCGATGAGCTGGAGCGTAAGATCAACAAGGCACTCGACCCTGTGCTGGTTACGGAAGAAGCCTTTGAAGGCAAATCGGGCGAAGCATGGCGGTTACGCGTCGAGCGGACGGGCCCCGTCAGGATTCATTACGACAATCAGCAGGCGTTTTTCTCGGCCCCGCTGCGTGTACTATACAGCAATCCGATTGCCCTGACGAAAAAGCGGAAAAGCCGTACCCTGTGTGCCCTGTCGGTCAATTTTGCATCGCCCTTGTCTGTCGGGGAAAACTGGCGCCTGACGACCCGCTCTCAGCTCAAAGATTACAAGTGGATTCAGAAGCCGACGATCAAACTGCTCGGTATAAAAATCAACGTAACGAAGCTGGCCGACAACATTCTTCAGAAACGTCGGGCCGATATTCAGACGATAATCGACAAGGCCGTCCGCGATGAACTTCAGCTAAACAAAGAGGTGCAGAAAATATGGACGGATATGCAGAATCCACTGCGTATCAGTAAGAAACCGGCTGAGTTGTGGCTGGTGCCCAAGCCGTTCAGTGTGGCTACCTCACCCGTGCGAGGTGGAAAAAATGCCATCATCGTCCCTATTCGCATCGCCTTTCGGGTTGGAACAAAAATTGGCGCAGAGCCAGTGCCGACAGAGCGGGAGCCCCTGCCCCGGCTGATGCGCCGTGACTCGCTGGCTGGCGAGTCGAGCCTGCACGTGCTGACGTTTGTGTCGTACCAAGACATTAACCGGGTCTTGTCAGAGACGGTTAAAAACGATAACATTAACCTGTCCGGCCGAAAGCTGACTATTAAAAATGCCGTTGTATCGGGCGGGGGGAAATCGCTGATTCTCAAAACGGACGTAACGGGTATCGTCAACGGTACGCTTTATTTCCGGGGAAAGCCGCACTACGATACGCTGACCAATAAGCTGATCGTGCAGAATCTGGATTTCGACGTGCAGACGCGCGAAACGCTGATGAAAACCGCCGACTGGTTGCTGCATGATTCACTTCGTGATACGTTGCAGGCGGTTACCGTAGTGCCGCTCAGCGGAGAGATCGCGCAGCTACCAGCCAAGATACAAACTGCCTTTGAGCAGGGTGGACCCGGCAAACATACGGACCTCGATATCGAAACCTTCCGGCTGATTCCGCAGCAACTGGTTATCAGGCCGACGGGTATTCAGGTACTCATCAGTGTTCAATCCAGGATAAACGTTACGGTTCGGCACATCTGACTAGATTGTGGGCTGCGCGTCTGCTCCCGCGACGGGTAGCGGTTCGGGTTTCCATTTCCACAGGTACCGGCTGGCTGTGCTGCGGTAAGGGTGCCAGGCGTCGGCTATCCGATGCAATACGCTGTACAATGCCCGCCCACTGAGTCCGGCGGTTTGCTCCGGATAGGCCCGAACCATACGCTGCCGAATCACCAGATCGTCAATGGGAAACACGTCGGGGCGGTCGAGCACGAACAGCAGCAGCATTTCCACTGTCCATCGGCCCACGCCCCGGATGGGCAGCAGGTACTGCACAATTTCCTCATCTGTCAGCGTATCCACATACGCCCGCTCCAGCGAATGCTCACCGACGAACGTAGCCACGCTGCGCAGATACCCGATCTTTTGCCCCGACAGGCCCGCACTGCGCAATTCGTCTGTTGTAAACAATAGGAGCTGATCGGCGTGGGGGTAGTTATCCGCAAACAGCGCCCGAAACCGGCGGAAGATAGCATCAGCGGCTTTGACTGAAATTTGCTGGGAGACAATACTTTCCAGCAGGGCGAGATACAGATCGTTGGCCCACTCGGTAAAGGCGGGTTGCGGAGCCGGTGTTTGGTCGATAATTCGCGCCAGTACGGCGTCCTGGCTCAGGTGATGTACAGCTTCAGGGCTTATCACGGTTTTGTGCAGTAACGGGTTTGTAGTTGGTTCAGCGTGTCGCCTATGCGTTCGACACTATCAATCGGTTTCTCCGACCAGAGCTAGGTCGCTTTCCCCGCCAGTTGGTAGGCCAGCGCAACCAGTACCAGTAGCAGGGCAATGAAACTCAGGGCCACAGACAGGGACGACTGGTAGGCAATGAAACCCAACAACGCCGGACCAGTCAGTAAACCCGTATAGCCAATAGTGGTAATCGCGGGGATACTCACCGTTGGCGAAATACCGGGTAGCTGGCCAGCCGCGCTGAAAAATATCGGTACGATGTTGGCCACTCCCAGACCCAGCAGCACAAAGCCAGCCAGGCACCCCCACACCCAGGGACTCAGAACAGCAATCAGTAAACCAGCGGTACCCAACAGGCTGCCCATGACTACAACCGTTTTGCTCGTCAGGCGTACCACCAGCTTATCGCCCACCAACCGCATCGTCGCCATGGCAATAGAAAAGGCCGCGTAACCTACGCCGGCAAACGCTACAGTCACTCCTTTGACATCGCGCAGAAAAATGGCGCTCCAGTCGAGAATTGACCCTTCCGCTAGGAAAATAGCAAAGCACAGTACCCCTAAAAACAAGACACTGCTGTGCCGCCAGCTGGCCGATTTCCTGTCGTCTGTTCGTTCCGGAGCTGTCGTAGAAAATGTAGCCATAACCTGTCGTTCTACGTCGGCAGGAAACAAGTGCCGGTATTGAGTTAGGGCAATACCGATCATCAGCAGGGCAATGCTGCTAATCGCGTAGATGGGGTTGAGCCCCAGCCTGACCAGGAAGCCCAGGCCCAGTGAGCCGAAGAGGCCACCTACGCTGAAAAGGCCGTGCAAGGACGACATGATGGGTTTTCCATACAGGTTCTGTACTTGTAATCCGTGGGCATTCATCGCTACGTCGATAGCGCCAATGGCCGAACCGAAGACAAACAGCGTTACGGACATGGCCACTACAGCGGGGAGGAGTAACAGCAGCGGCAGGGTGAGAGCCATGACCAGTGCAGCGCAGACCATGACCAGGCGGCTTCCGAACCGGCTCACTAACCAACCCGACGTGGGCATCATCAGCATGGACCCGGCTCCCAGAAGCAGTAACAATAACCCCAGATTGGCATCATTCAGGGCCAGCCGATCTTTTGCAAAAGGAACCATTGGTGCCCAGCTAGCCATACCCAGTCCACAGACCAGAAACAGTAACTGAGTCGCCAGGCGGGCTCTCGACACGTCGCCAGTTGGTACCACTTGGTTCGCTGTCATAGTACAGGCAGGTTGTTGTTCTTACTACACAAGAGAGCCATAAACGTATCCTACTGTAGGTTTGGGAAACTACCCGGCGGGGCGGTGAAGCGGAGACTGGGTTATCGCTTTGTCAGGTTCGGGGCTTCACCAGTTTCACCAGCTTCTCAATAATAAATCCTAAAACAAGGCCGCCAACGCCACACGCCAGTGCCTTGGCAAACCAGGCCACTGCCGGTATCCGGGCCAGCGACTGCTCCAATTCGTGCAGCAGATGCGCGGTAAACGGTATGCCATGGGCAATGATTTCGGCCCCTACCCAGAGCATGGCTGCTGTACCCACATAACCCAGTATGCTCAGGAAGTGCGGCATAAACTTTACAATGCCACGACCTATCTGTTGCGTAGCCGGGGGGTATTGCTCCCCCGCCAGGTGCAGGCCCAGATCATCCGCTTTGACAATCAGGCCGACGAACCCGTACACGGCCACCGTAATAAAAACAGCCACTGCCAGTAATACCACAATCTGGTTGACTATCGGCTGATCCGTTACCTGGCTGTACGCGATGGCCATGATCTCGGCCGATAAAATAATGTCTGTGCGAACGGCGCTGTTAACTCGTTCTTTCTCCAGTTCCTCGGGTGTAATCTGGTTCACGGGCTTACTATCCGCCTGCTCATCATGGTGCCGACTAAACATTGAATGCACCTTTTCGTAGCCCTCGAAGCACAGGTAAGCACCCCCTACCATCAGGATGGGCGTGATAGCCCAGGGAGCAAAGTACCCAAGTAGCAAAGCCGCCGGCCCTAAAATAAAGAGCTTGTTGACCAGCGATTTCCTGGCAATCTGGTAAATAATCGAGAGTTCGCGGGATGGATCGAGGCCCACGACATACTTGGGAGTGACGGCTGTATCGTCAATGACGATGCCAGAAACTTTTCCGGTGGTTTTGGCTACCTGGGCTGGCACGTCATCCAGACTGGCAGCGCTTGCTTTTACCAGGGCCGAGATATCGTCTAACAAAGCAAAGAATCCTGAAGGCATAATGTATAAGTTCGTTACGTCTAAATGCATTACAGCGATACATGTTTAAAACTGTATCTCGTTTGCCGGATCTATTTACACAAAAAACAGGGCGATTATTCGTCTATAGCGGCTTTAGCGCCTACTATCGGCTGGCCTGTCGATCCCATTCATCCAGAAATGGTCATCCCGGATCAACGCCGGAACGACAGGTTTCCAATCCCTGTTGTAACGGTAAACCTGCTTCGTGCGTACAGGCTGCTAAAACGGGACGATCCCGCTCAGCAAGCCCGCTTCTGTAACGATTTACGATTTTCAATACAGCGTTTTCTGTTAACCTGTTTCTACTTTGTAGTCAGCTTTTGTCTGGCATGATACTAAGTAGTTAGATTAACCCAGTCAGCCTGTTCATCTTTGTTGCCGTAAATTGCCCGTTCAACACCATGTTATGATCAAGTCCGTTATTACCGCCACCGGCAGCTACATCCCCGATACGATTGTCAGAAACCAGGACTTTTTAACAGCCCATTTTTTTTCGCCCCAGGGACAACCGATCGACAAAGAGCCGTCGGCTATCCTCCGGCAGTTTAGCCAGATTACGGGGATCGAAGAACGGCGCTACGCACGACCCGATCAGCGGGCTTCGGATCTGGGCCTGCTGGCGGCTCAGCAAGCGCTGCGTAGTGGGGGTATCGAGCCCGAAACGCTCGACTACCTGATTGTGGCCCACAACTTCGGCGATGTGGCACCCAACAGTAACCGGGTGACGATGGTGCCTTCGCTGGCTTCACGCATCAAGGCAGGCCTGGCTATACAGAATCCGGCCTGTGTGGCTTATGATATCGCTTTTGGTTGTCCCGGTTGGCTGGAAGGGCTGATTCAGGCCAACTATTACATCCGCTCGGGGGATGCCAGACGGTGTCTGGTGATCGGTGCCGAAACGTTGTCACGTGTTGTTGATCCCGGCGATCGGGACACGCTGCTGTTTAGCGATGGCAGTGGAGCCGTTGTTCTGGAAGCCTCGCAGGAGGGGCCATCGGGGGTGTTGGCCCACCATACCCAGACCCACGCCTACGAATATGCCGATCTGCTTGGTATGGGGCCCGCCTACGCCCCTGAGCATGCTCAGGGGCAGGACCTGTTTATGAAAATGAACGGGCGTAAACTTTACGAGTTTGCTTTGCAGCACGTGCCTTCGGTGATTAAGACAGCGCTGGACAAAGCCGGTGTAGATCTGGCTGAGATCAGGAAAGTGCTGATCCACCAGGCCAACCACAAGATGGATGTAGCCATTCTGGAACGGCTTTTCAAGCTGTACGGTCAGGCGTGCCCGGACCTAGATTTGATGCCAATGACGATTAGCTGGCTGGGTAACAGTTCGGTAGCAACGATTCCTACATTGCTCGACTTACTACAGCGGGGTCAGCTGACCAACCAGGCGATCAAGCCGGGCGATAAGGTCGTTCTGGCTTCGGTGGGGGCGGGGATGAATATCAATGCCGTCGTGTATCAGTTCTGACAGAGCCGTAGCCGCGAGCCTTGTTTGCTGATTCGCTTCACGAGTTACGGGTTATGGTCGTAATGAACCTTTCTTTTCAGTCAACTCAACTATGGACTCCGACGATCAATTTGCCAATGGTAATCTGCTGATAACGATTTATGCGCTGCTCGATTCCCCCACGTTTACCCGTAATTCGGTCGATAGTTCAGCCTGGCGGACTACGTTTGTCGACCTAATTGGCCGGATGAATCAATTGTTGACCGAACTCGACAAGCGTGGGCAACGAATCGACTTCATGCAGACGATCGGGGTCCACGGCAAACTTCAGGATGTTACCTCGTTGGTAAGCTGGATGAATCAGCGCCTGCCCGATATAGCTGCCGACCAGCTGAGTCCTGAAAATCGGCTTAACCGGTATTTCGGTGCAGGCTGGGGCCAGTTTGCCAACGGGTTTTTGTTCGATAGTGAACTTGACGGTGATCTGGCTTTTTTTGTCGATGATGAGCGGATCTACCTCAATCACCAGCTACGCCGGTCGGCTGACCAGGCCAGCTTGTATCTACTGAATTGAGGGCCTGTTTCTATCCATCAAAGACGGGATACACATTGGCCCTAAAATCTGATGTCACAACTGGCGACGCGGTACTGAACCAGTACGCTGCCAGGCCAAGGGAAGCATTATCAATGCTTTGCCGATACGATAATCTCTGTCAGATCGACCACACCCGGTGCCAGGCACCGTATTGTCGGTCGAGAGTATACCAGTCAGATACTTTTACTGATTGGGCGACTGACTAATTGAACCTACGTTAAAAAAGCTGTAGCTGTCCCTGTTTTTGAGTGGGGAGAGCCCCCTCGTGTTCGAGAAGCCACCGCTTGCGCCACAAGCCACCAGCGTAACCCGTCAGCGAACCGTCGGTGCCAATGACCCGGTGGCAGGGTATGATAATCCAGAGCGGGTTTTTACCATTGGCAGCCGCTACCGCCCGGATTGCCTTCTCGTCGCCCAGGCGTCGGCTTAGCGTCAGGTACGATTCGGTGGTGCTGAACGGAATAGCGCGCAGGGCCTGCCAGACACGCTGCTGGAACGATGTGCCAGCCGGATTGACCGGAAAATCAAACGTTTGTCGGGTGCCGTTGAAATAATCTGTTAATTGATTGACAGCCAATTGTAGCGGTTCCGGTACAGTATCGATAGCGGCCAACTCAGTCACGCCGTCTTGGCAACGTATGGCCGATACGCCCTGCTCGTCGCCCGTGATCTGCAACTGCCCTAGCGGGCATGGCATGAAATATGTAGTCATTATAGGAGAATAAACTAGATTTTATTGTGTTTATTGGGACTGCCTGCGCGCGGTCACTGATGGATATTCGCTTATAAAACTACGTCAACGAACGTACAAATGCTTTATCTGATGCTGCTATGTTGATCGATGTAAGACGAACGGTATACGCCTGGATGGACGCCGAAGCGCCACACTCCTGCCATTACGTAACACCGAAGGTAATGGCGTGTGTCGGGGCATTACAACCCCGACGTATTCTGGACATGGGTGCAGGCAACGGTGCCCTGTGTGCTGACCTGCAACGGGCTGGTTACGACGTCGTCGGGACCGACTATGACGAAAACGGTATCGCGATTGCCCGACAAACCTACCCCCGGTTACCGTTTTACACGTATGGTGTACAGCATAACCCCACGTTGCTGCTCGAAACCGAAGCGAAGTTCGATCTGGTTGTGTCGACAGAGGTAGTGGAGCATCTGTATAATCCGCACCAGTTATTTAGCTATGCATCTGGCGTCCTGAATGAGGGCGGGCACTTACTCGTGACGACACCCTACCACGGATACTGGAAAAACCTGATGTTGGCCCTGCTCGGTAAATGGGACGAACACCATGCGCCACTCTGGTACGGTGGTCACGTTAAGTTCTTCAGCAAACAATCGCTCCGGCAGCTTTTTGCCGATACGGGCTTCGATCCGATTGAGTTTCATGGCGTCGGTCGTTTTCCGTATTTCTGGAAAAGTATGGTTGTGCTGGGTCGTAAACGAAGCCAGTAACGACTCGATCAGGACACGTCGGTGGGGTCGGTGGGGGGCGTTGACGTACCTGGGCGGCACCGGTTCCCCCAGAATTGCCGCATCCGGTCGCGTTGTTCGGGCGTCAGCTTCTGCCAGTGTTTAGCCATGCGGCCCTTCCACTGATCCCGTTTGGCATTGCCAAAATCGGGCCGGTTCCAGGGTCCGCGAAACCCACCGAACAACAGCCGCGAGAGTATCAGCAGCGCAATGGCCTGCCAGAAGCTGATAGCCGAGACTCCCTGCACCAGCCGGGGGAGGGTGACGTTCCATAGGCTCATAACAACAAATCCCATCAGCCCACCGAACAAAGCGGCAAACAGGATAAATCGCAGCACCTGGCTAAATCGAAATCGTCTCATGTATACAGTAAATCAAAGATAAGGTACAAGCTGGGGGCGAGGGTCGTTAATCCGTCAGGTCGTCATACAAGTTCTGGAGCCGTTTGCGCAGATGCAACACGGCGTACCGTTTTCGCGATAGCAACGTGTTGACCGAAACGTCCAGTTCAGCCGATATGTCTTTAAACGATTGTCCGTCGATTTCGTGTCGCCAGAATACATCCCGCTGTTCAGGGGGTAATTCCTCCAGCGCATCGGTCAGGGTATCCAGAAAAGCCTCCCGGAACAGCTCGGTTTCCGGTGAATCATCCGTACCGATAAAATCCATCAGCATCGGAATATCGTCGTCCAGCGAATCGTCACCCAGGGGCGCATCGAGCGAAACGGGGCGGGGTTTACGATACCAGTCGGCGATTTTGTTGCGGGCGACGGCAAACAGCCACGCAGCCGCCCGTCCGATTGGGCGCGTCAGCCGATACGCTTCGGTCAGTTCATAGAAAACGTCCTGAAGCACATCTTCGGCGGCTTCGGTATCGGGCAGTCGACGGCGAATGAAGTCGAACAGGCGTCCGCGCTCGCGCCGGACCGTCTC